>Ga0213881_10000015_pt1 | contig 178500 bp, 186 predicted proteins | sample BarmaccoBMER_R08_FD_160104 | JGI IMG/M metagenome (GOLD analysis project Ga0213881, IMG submission 160104) | Barbacenia macrantha exposed rock microbial communities from rupestrian grasslands, the National Park of Serra do Cipo, Brazil - ER_R08 ...
GATCAACCGTCGCAGCTACGCCCGCTCCCAGACCCAATGCACCGGCTACGACGTGCTCACACGCCGTTCCGTGCGTGAAAAAATAACCACGTCCGCCTCTTGACTTAACGGACATCAGAGGATGACGTTTGTGTTTGTTGCGCGAGTTCCTCACCATTGATCACATCGATAACTTGAGGTCTTTCACAAAGCGGTCGGTGAAGCCCGCCTTCCAATCAACCTCGGGCTTGAGCAGGCCGGCGCCGACCATGTAGTCGTAGGTCGCCTTCCAGCGCTCCGCCGTGATGATGCCGATACCCATGGTGGCCGCGTCGCCCCCGTCGAGCACCTTGAGCTTTTTCATCTGCTCGATGCCGAATGCGATCTGATCGTCCGCCATCTTCGGGTTGTCGGCCTTGATCAGCGCGTTGGCCGGAGCAGGATCGCTCATGTAGCTCTTCCAGCCTTCGAGCGACGCCTTGACGAAGCGCGCTACCACGTCGGGATTCTTTTCCACGAACGGGCGCGTCGTCACCATCGTGGTCCCGTAGGGAGGATAGCCGTCCTTGGCGAACAGAAAGAATTTCACCGGCACGCCCTGCTTGAGAGCCTGGAACGGCTCCGAGGAAGGATAGGACTGCTGCGCGGTATTCTTATCGGCGAAGAACGGCTGGAGATTGAACGTGTAGGGCTTTGTTTGCTCTTCGGTGTAGTTGTATTTCGCCTTGAGCCAAGGCCACCAGCTGGTTCGCCCCGGGGTGGCGACCAGGATTGTCTTGTCTTTCAGGTCGCCCAAGCTCGCGACGTCGTCGTGCGTCATCATACCTTGCAGGTCGTATTGGAACGTTGTCGCGACCGTGACGAGCGGGAAGCCCTGTTCGAGGCCTTTGAGTACCTGAAAGTCGTAACCCATCATCACGTCGGCCTCGCCGGCGAGCAGAAGCTGGAAGCCGTTGACCTGCGGGCCGCCCATCTTGATGGTCACATCGAGGCCGGCCTTGTCGTAGAGGCCGATCGCCTTGGCCTGATAGAAGCCGCCGTGCTCGGCCTGCGCGAACCAGCTGGTAATGAACGTGACCTTGTCGGCGGCGAGCGCGGCGGATGACCAAGCGGCGCCGAGTGCCGCGGCGGCGAGCAAGGTGACGAGGGATTTGGCGAGCTTCATCGGCATGTCGCACCTCGGGAGGGATGACCTGTCGGAAGCAAAGCAAACGCGATGCCAATCGTAGGGTGGGCTGTAGGGTGGGCTAAGGCCGCGTAGCGCAAGCGGAGCGGCCGTGCCCACCAGCGGTGGGCACGCACGCCTTCGCCCTGCGGGCTACGGCGCGCTTAGATTAAGCGGGTGGAGCGAAGCGCGGCCGACGTTCCCACACGTAAATGAAGACCCAGGGAAAGACATCGGGGCTGAGCTTGATTTATACCTCCGGTTGGATTATACTGTCGCCACAAACTAAGGAGGTCGAACATGAGACGAATGCTCTTGGCACTCTTGCTGGTTATTGGCTTGCCTCCCGTCGCCGCCGCTCAACAAATGCTGCCTGCATGGTCAATCTGGAAAAACCAGCAAACGTCATTGCTCATTGTCACGGTAGTGAACGAGCACGACTTTATCGGGACCTTCATAAACAATGCTCAAGGTGATCCTTGCAAAGGCGTTGGTGTCCGCATTAGCGGTTCGGTCTGGGGCAGTTTAGCGGGACCTGAGGTGACGTTTGTAGCGAATTTTGCACCCTGCTCCAACCGCATCATCTGGTGGTTAGGGTATATGAATAATTATGAGAATGGCAACAAGATCGTGGGCAACTATAAGCTATGGTACGTGGATGATCAGGGCAACCTCCATCAAGAACAGAACGAGGATACGTTCACCAAGATGAATTGATGGCTGGTTTCCGATGGATTTGAACGCGTGGACACGACGCCCATCGGCGCGCTTAGCCCACCCTACGGTTTTCGCTGCGTCGCGAGCCACGCGGCGAGCGTGGCGCGTTCCTCGCCGGTCATCTCGGTGACGTTGCCGGGCGGCATGGCATTCGAGCGCACCGCGTAAAGGCCGATCAGTTTCGCCTGGCGATGGATGCGCGCGGGTTCGTCGAACATCACGCCGCCCGGCGCCGCCGCGATGCCGGCCCACACCGGCTGCTCGGCGTGGCACATGCTGCAGCGGGAGAGCACGATGTCGTCGACCGCCGCCACGTCGACCTTGGCGGGCGACGCACTCGCCGTCGTCGCGCGGGGGCCGGCACCCGAGAGCCAGGCGATCGCGATCATCCCGGCCGCGGCCGCGGCCCAGGTCCACCACGGGCTGCCCTTGCCGGCGTGGCGCGAATTGTAGAAGTGGCGGATCAGCGGCCCGAGCAGGAGGACGATCGCGACGATCACCCAGTTGTAGCGGGTGGCGAACAGCAGCGGATAATGATTGCTGATCATCAGCAGCACGACCGGCAAGGTGAGATAGTTGTTGTGCACCGAGCGCTGCTTGCCTTCGTAATTCCATTTGGCCTCGGGCACCTGGCCGGCAAGGAGCGCCTTCACGCTCTTCTTCTGGTTCGGAATGACCACCACGAACACGTTGGCGACCATCATGGTCCCGATAAGCGCGCCGATCTGCGTGAAGGCGCCGCGGCCGGAGAACACGTGGGTGAAGGCATAGGTGAGCGCGACCAGGAACACGTAGCCGATCAGCGCCAGCGCCAGCTCGTGCCGGCCGAGCGGCGAGCGGCACATGGCCTCGTAGGCGAGCCAGGCGAGCGCGAGGCTGCCGAGGCCGACGGCGCCGGCGGCGAGCGGCGAGAGGTCGAGCACGGATTTGTCGATCAGGAACAGCTCGGCGCCGAAGTAATAGACGACGATAAGCAGCGCGAAGCCGGAGAGCCAGGTGGTGTAGGCCTCCCATTTGAACCAGGTCAGCTCGTCGGGCATGCGCGCCGGCGCGACCAGATATTTGACCATGTGATAGAAGCCGCCGCCGTGCACCTGCCAAGCGTCACCCTGCACGCCGGCGGGCAGCCCTTCGCGCGGCTTCAGGCTCAAATCGAGGTGGATGAAATAAAACGAGCTGCCGATCCAGGCGATGCCGGCCACCACGTGCAGCCAGCGCAGGATCATGCTGACCCATTCGTGCAGGATCGGATCGAGGAAGTCCATGGTGCTGTCCCCCATTACCCGTCAGGCCCGACGCCGGCCCTGACGTTCGCCGCCCATCGAGTTTATCGCACCGGCCGCGAGTCGCATGGGTGCTGAAAAATTCAGCGCCGCCGCCCAAGGAAGCGGCAGCAGCCGACCGTGACGGGCTTGCACATGCGCGATTCGTAGGGTGGGCTAAGGCCGCATAGCGCAAGCGGAGCGGCCGTGCCCACCGCAAGGCCGAGGTGAATCATAATGGACCTGTCGCTTGCCGGGCGGGTGGCGATCATTACCGGGCCGGCCAAGGGAATGGGCGCGGCGGTCACGCGGGCATTCGCGGGCGAAGGCTGCCGGCTCGCGCTCATCGGCCGCGACGTCGAGGCGATCACGCCGGTCGCCGATGAAGTGACCGCGCAGGGCGCCAAAGCACTCGTCATCAAATGCGACGTGACCGACGCGGCGCAGTGCGACGACGCCGCGCGCCGCACGCAATCAGCTTACGACGGCCGCATCGATATTCTCGTCAACGTCGCCGGCGGCTCGGGGCCGGTCGGCAAGTCCGGCTGGGAGACGACGCCGGACGAGTTCGACGACATCGTCGCGCTCAACATGCGCGGCTGCTTCAACACCATGCGGGCGGTGCTGCCGGCGATGATCGCGCAGCGCTACGGCAAGATCGTCAACGTGGGCGGCACCTTCGGCATGCGCGGGCGCGCCGGGCGCATGGCCTATTCGGCGTCGAAATGGGGCTTGCGCGGCATCACCAAAAGCTTCGCGCTCGAAGCCGGGCCGCACAATATCAACGTCAATTGCGTTGCGCCCGGCATGGTGGACGGGCCGCGTTTCCGCGACAAGGTGTGCGCCGAGATGGCGCGCCACCTCAACATCACGGTCGAGGAGGCGGCCGCGCGCCACGCCGCCGATTACGCGCTGCGCCGCCTCACGACCGACACGGACGTGGCCAACGCCTGTTTGTTCCTGGCGAGCGAGGCGGCGCGCCAGATCACCGGCGTCGACCTGCCGGTCGACGGCGGCTGGGCGATGCTGTGAGGCGCGCGTGAGCGTCGATCTCGTCATCCGCGGCGGCCGGGTCGTCATGCCCGACGCGGTGTTCGACGCCAGCGTCGCCATCGACGGCGGCGTCATCGTCGCGGTCGGCGCCGACGAGCTGATGCCGCAGGCGCGCGAGACGCTCGACGCGCGCGGCCTGCACGTGCTGCCGGGCGCGATCGACGTGCACGTGCACTTCCGCGACCCCGGCTACCCGCACAAGGAGGACTTCGCGAGCGGCACGGCGGCGGCGGCATTCGGCGGCGTCACCACGGTGTTCGACATGCCGAACACCATTCCGCCGACCGGCACCGCCGAAGCGCTCGCCGCCAAACAGAAAATGGCGGCGGAAAAGGCGCACGTCGATTTCGGCCTCTATGGTTTGCTCGGCGAGGACACGATCGAGCACGTACCGGCGCTGATCGAGGGCGGTGTCATCGGCTTCAAGCTCTACATGGGCAACACGTTCGGGAAGATCCCCTCGCCTTCCACCGGCGCCATGCTGGAGGCGTTCGAGACGGTGGCGCAGACCGGCAAGCGCATCTCGCTGCACGCCGAGACCAACTCGATCATGGAGCGGCGCGAGACGCAGCTGCGCGCGGCCGGCCGCACCGAGGCGCTCGCCCACATTGCCTCGCGGCCGGCGGTGGTCGCGGTGGAAGCGGTGAGCCGCGCCGCGATTCTCGCCGAATGGACGGGCGCCCGCATTCACGTGCTGCATATTTCCTCGGCCGAGGAGCTGCGTCCGCTGCGCGAGGCGAAGGCACGCGGCGTCGACGTAACCGGCGAGACTTGCCCACATTATCTGATGCTTTCGACCGACGATTACGCCCGGCTCGGCGGCGTCATCCGCGTCAATCCGCCGGTGCGCGAGGCGCGCAGCCAGGAACCGCTGTGGGCGGCGATTGCCGACGGCACCATCGATCTGATCGCCACCGACCACGCGCCGCACGCGATCGAGGAGAAGACGCGCAACGATATCTGGACGGTCGACGCCGGCTTTCCCGGCGTCCAGACGCAAATGCCGCTGATGCTCACGGCGGTGAACGCCGGACGCCTGAGCATCCGCGATTATGTGCGTCTCGCGTCCGCGGCGCCGGCGAAAATCTGGGGACTCTATCCAAACAAAGGCGCGATCCAGCCGGGCGCCGATGCCGATATCGCCCTCGTCGATCTGGCGCGCGAATGGACGATCGACGACGCCAAGCTGCAGTCGCGCGCGAAAATCACGCCGTGGAACGGGTACCGCGTGCGCGGGCTGCCGGTCCACACTTTGGTGCGCGGGCGCTTCGTCTTGCGCGACCGGCAACTCGTTCCGGAGACGCGCGGCTGGGGCCGCTCGGTGCACGCGATCCAGCGCATGCCGCCGCCGCAGGTGCGCAACGCCGAGGAAACATCAGCCGCGATCGTGCGGGCTAGTGCCGCGAACCCGAAGTTCGCACCATGATTACCGCGAGTCCGATTGCGAACTTCGGGTTCGAAGCGGCACTAGAACTATAGATTTGCTAGTGTCCTTCGATTCCGAAGTTCGCTTCGGTGGGTGCGGCAAGCTCGGGCGAACTTCGGAATCGGGACACTAGCGGGGGAATGTAATGCCAAACGCCAAAGTCCACCGCATCTCCGCCAACGCGCCCGATGACGTGAGCGGGATCGAGCAGGCGATCGCCGACAAACGCATGGATCCCGCCGGCATCGTCGCGATCTTCGGCAAGACCGAGGGCAACGGGCTCGTCAACGATTTTTCGCGCGGTTTCGCGACGCAGTCGCTGGGGATGATCCTCGAGCGCCACCTGCCGCGCGAGCGCGCCGCCGAAGTGTGCCTCGTCATGTCGGGCGGCACCGAAGGCGCGATGGCGCCGCACTTCGTCGTGTTCGAACGCAGCCACGTCGACGGTGGCCGCGAGCCGGCGCTGGCGCTCGGCCGCGCACACACGAATGACGTGGCGGCCGAGCACCTCGGGCGGCTCGCGCATGTGGAGGCGGTCGCGGCCGGCGTGCGCGCGGCGATGCGTGACGCCGCGATCACCGATCCGGCCGACGTGCACTTCGTGCAGGTCAAGTGCCCGCTGCTCACCGCAACCCGCGTTGCGGCCGCCGAGGCGCGCGGCGCCAAGCTCGCGGTGCGCGACACGCTCAAGTCCATGGGGCTCTCGCGCGCCGCAAGCGCGCTCGGCGTCGCCGTCGCGCTCGGCGAGATCGACCGCGCGGAAATCAACGACGCGACGATCGGCGTGGATTTCTCCCGCTGGTCGGGCCGCGCCAGCTGCTCGGCCGGCATCGAGCTGCTCAACAACGAAATCGTCGTGCTCGGCATGTCTCACGCATGGTCGGGGCCGCTCGCGATCGAGCACGCGGTGATGACGGACGCCCTCGACGTCGAGCCGGTGCGTGCGGCGTTGGCGCGGCTTGGGCTTGCAGCGGCCGGGCAGCTCGGCGAGGCCGAGCGCCGGCACCTCGTCGCTGTCCTCGCCAAGGCCGAGGCGAGCAGTCGCGGCCGCCTGCGCGGGCATCGTCACACTATGCTGGACGATTCGGATATCTCATCCACGCGGCACGCGCGCGCGTTCGTCGCCGGCGCGCTCGGCGGCCTCGTGGGCCATGCGGAAATCTTTGTTTCCGGCGGCGCCGAGCATCAGGGTCCCGACGGCGGCGGCCCGGTGGCGGTGATCGTGAAGCGCACGTAACGTCATTGCGAGGAGCCGCGTAGCGGCGACGAAGCAATCCAGGGCAGCGCGCTCGGCCCCTGGATTGCTTCGTCGCTTCCGCCTCCGCGCTCCGCGCTTCGGCGGACTCAAACCCGCCGTAGCTCGCGAGTGAGCGAAGGCGGGTGGCTCCTCGCAATGACGAGTCTCTACGTCCACGCCCCCTCATGCACGGCCGCCGCTTCCTCTTCGAGCAGCGGGCCGATTACTTCGATCGCGCGCTCACCGGCGGCGAAGACCAACCGGCACGGCAGGTCGAGGGTGGGATTCTCGGCATGATCGCCGGTGATTGTTTTTGAGCCGGCGCTCGCTCAGGCCGTAGACGAGCCGCCCAATGCCCGCCCAGTAGATCGCGCCGGCGCACATCGCGCAGGGTTCGGCCGACGAATATAGGGTGCAGCGGGCAAGCAACGCCGGCGGCAGCGTGCGCGAAGCCTCGCTCGCCAGCAGTCGTTCGGCGTGAGCGGTCATGTCGCGGTCCGGCAGATAGCCGTTCTCGCGCTCGATCAGCACCTCGCCGTCCGGATTCACCAGGATCGCCGCGAACGGATGGTTGCCGTGCGTGCGCGCACGCCGTGCCACCGCGAACGCGCGGCGCAGGAAGGACGCGTGGTCATGCGGTGAGGACATGGTCACAGCGTACACGTGCGGGCCGCCCTGCGCGCTGATGAACATTTGTGCAAACGCGCGGGCGCGGTGCGCGCGACACCCTATCGTACATATGAATCAACCACTTGTCCGGCCGCTCGCCCGTCGAACGGCTGGCATATGGCTTGCTTGAGCGGGGACATGGCCGGCGCACCTCTCGAACTCGTCGCACTGACCAAACGTTACGGCGGCACGACCGCGGTCGACGCCATCGATCTGCGCGTGCCCGACGACACCTATTGCTGCCTGCTCGGCCCCTCGGGCTGCGGCAAGACCACGACATTGCGGCTGATAGCCGGGCACGAAACCGCGACCGCCGGCGACATCATCCTCGGTGCGACCAACGTCACCGACATGCCGCCCGCACGGCGCGGCACCGCGATGATGTTCCAGAGCTACGCGCTGTTCCCGCATCTTTCCGCCGTCGACAACGTCGCGTTCTCGCTGAAAATGCGCCGTGTCGCCAAGGCGGAGCGACGCGCCAAGGCGATGGAGCTTTTGCGCCTCGTCGACATGGCGGCCTACGCCGAGCGGCTGCCGGCGCAGCTTTCGGGCGGGCAGCAGCAGCGCGTGGCGCTCGCGCGCGCGCTGATCACCCAGCCGCAGATCCTTCTGCTCGACGAACCGCTTTCGGCGCTCGACCCGTTCCTGCGCATCCGCGTACGCGCCGAGCTGAAGCGGCTGCAGCACGAGCTCGGCATCTCCTTCATCCACGTCACCCACAGCCAGGACGAGGCGATGGCGCTCGCCGACCTGATCGTGGTGATGAACGCCGGCCGCATCGAGCAGGCGGGCGCGCCGCGCGACGTATTTAACGCGCCGAAGACCGCGTTCGTCGCGCAATTCATCGGCGGCCACAATGTCATCACTACCGATCGCGGCCCGGTCGCCGTGCGCGCCGACCGGCTCAAGCTCACCTTGCCGGCGAGCCCAGCGAGCAAATTGTCGGCGACGGTGCGCAGCGTCGAATATCAGGGCACGCACCTGCAGATCACGCTCGCCGCGCCCGACTCGACCGAGCTCACCGCGACATTGAGCGAGGCCGAATACGACGCGACGCCGGTCAGCCCCGGCGAGACCGCGGCGATCGACTGGAGCGACCGCGACGTCCACCGCTTGTCCTAACAGCCTGCCAGAGGAGACTGCCATGAAGAAGAACATACACGGCCTCTCGCGCCGCGCGATGCTTCAGGGGGCCGGCGCCGTCGCCGGCACGGCGATCACGGGATTTCCCGCCGTGCACGCGCAGGAGCCGAAGGTGCTGCGCTATCTCGGCACCGCGGTGAACCAGTCAGCCGATATCGCCAAGAAAGCGAAGGAAGATACGGGAATCACCATCGAATATATCCCGGTGACGACCGACGAGGTGACGAAGCGCGCGATCACGCAGCCGAACTCGTTCGATTTGCTCGATGAGGAATATTTCTCGCTACGCAAGGTGATCCCGTCCGGCAACCTGATCGGTATGGACGCCAAGCGCATCAAGAACGCGGAGAAGATCACGCCGATCTTCACCAAGGGCGAACTGCCCAACGGCAAGAAGATCGGCGACCAGGGCACCGCGCCGAAGAAGGTATTCTATCTGGAAGCGCAGAACTCGAAGAAATTCGCGACCTCGCCGACGCAGTGGATCACGCTCATCCCGACAACTTACAACGCCGACACCCTCGGCATCCGGCCGGATCTCATCAAACGGCCGATCGAGAGCTGGAAGGAACTGCTCAATCCGGAGTTCAAGGGCAAATCCGCGATTCTCAATATTCCGTCGATCGGCATTATGGACGCGGCGCTCGTGGTCGAGGCGTCGGGTATTCACAAATACGCCGACAAGGGCAACATGACGAAGCCCGAGATCGACCTCACCATGAAGGTGCTCACCGACGCGAAGAAAACCGGCCAGTTCCGCGCCTTCTGGCAGGACTTCAACGAGAGCGTCAACCTGATGGCCTCGGGCGAAGTGGTGATCCAGTCGATGTGGTCGCCGGCGGTGACCGCCGTGCGCTCGAAAGGCATACCGTGCATCTATCAGCCGCTCAAGGAAGGATACCGCGCGTGGGCAGCGGGCTTCGGTATCCCGCGCACGCTCACCGGCCGCAAGGCCGACCTCGCCTATGAGTTCATCAACTGGTTCCTCGACGGCTGGGCAGGCGCTTATTTGAACCGGCAGGGCTACTATTCCGGCGTGCTGGAGACGGCGAAATCCAAGATGGAGCCCTACGAGTGGGCCTATTGGATGGAAGGCAAGCCGGCCGAGAAGGACATCCACGCGCCCGACGGCACGCTCTTGGAAAAAGCCGGGACCGTGCGCGACGGCGGCTCCTACGAGGCGCGCATGGGTTCGGTCGTGTGCTGGAACTCGATCATGGACGAGAACGACTACCTCGTGAAGAAGTGGAACGAATTCATCGCCGCGTAGAGCAACGCCCTCGTGAAACAACACCGCCGTCATCCTGAGGAGCGCCCGAAGGGCGCGTCTCGAAGGATGGCAGCAGACACCGAGCCCGCTTCCATCCTTCGAGACGGTCGCGCGCAAGCGCGCGCGACCTCCTCAGGATGACGGCGCGTTTATCGCACGTCGCAATCAGAGGCTGACGCGCGACCGGGCGCGCACCATGGCCAGTGAACTCGTCTCGCCTGAATCAGACGGAAGCCTGATCGGCTCCGCCGCGACATCCGCGCCGGCGACACCCGCACACGCGAGCATTTCGTCAGGCGAGCCGCCGGCGTGGCTGCAGGTCGCGCCGTTCGCGGCGGTGTTCGTCGTGTTTTTCCTGGTGCCGCTCGCGCTCACCGTGATGGTGAGCTTCTGGGACTATACCGAATACGAAATCGTCCCCGCCTTCACCTTGCGCAGCTACGTCGAGATGTTCGAGGGCTGCCTCGATCAGCTGCCGGGCCTGTGCGTGACGTTCAAGACGTATCTGTCGACGCTCGAGTTCTGCCTCATCGTGTGGCTGGTCACGCTCGTCATCGGCCTCTTCATCGCTTACTTCCTCAGCTTCCACGTGCGCTCGACCACGGTGCAAATAACGCTGTTCCTGGTGTGCACGATCCCGTTCTGGACCTCGAACATCATCCGCACAATTTCCTGGATCCCGCTGCTCGGCCGCAACGGCTTGTTTAACTCGACCTTGGTCAAGCTCGGCCTCATCAAAGAGCCGATCGAGTGGCTGATCTTCTCGGACTTCTCCGTGATCATGTCGCTCGTGCATCTCTACACGCTGTTCATGATCGTGCCGATCTTCAACTCGATGATGCGCATCGACCGCGCGCTGCTCGAAGCCGCCTACGACGCCGGCGCCTCGGGCTGGCAGGCGCTGTGGAACGTCGTCATCCCGCTGTCGAAGCCCGGCATCGTCATCGGCTCGATCTTCGTCATCACCATCGTGATGGGCGACTTCGTCACCGTCGGCGTTATGGGCGGCCAGCAGATCGCCTCGGTCGGCAAGGTGATCAACACCGAGATGACCGCGCTGCAGTTCCCCCCGGCGGCGGCGAACTCGGTGATCCTGCTGATCGCCGTGCTGTTCATCATCTGGGCGCTCACGCGCCTCGTCGACATCCGCAAGGAGCTTTGAGCGATGCGCGAGTCCCGCAGCGCCGCGTTCTACTGGCTGGCGCTTTTGTTTGCTCTATTCGTGCTGTTCCTCTACGGCCCGATGATCACGATCGTGATCCTCTCGTTCCAGGGACCGGAGGGGGGCCTTACCTTTCCGATGAACGGGGTCTCGCTGCATTGGTTTCGCAAGCTGTGGGAAGGACTCGGCGTCGTCGACATCTGGGCGGCGTTCCGGCGTTCGTTCTGGCTCGGCCTCGTGGTGATGGCGCTCACCGTGGTGCTCTCGCTGCTCGCCGGCCTCGCCTTCCGCAAACGCTTCCGCGGCGCGACCGTGCTATTCTACGTGATCGTGGCGAGCCTGATCGTGCCCTCGATCGTGGTGTCGCTCGGGATCGCGCTCGAGTTCCGGCTGATCGACGATGGTGTGAAGGCGGTCGCGGAAAACTTCGGCTGGACCTGGGTCGCCGAAACCTACGCCACCGCTATGGGGCTCTACACCTCGGGCCTGGGCGCGCAGCTCACCTGGACTTTGCCGTTCGGGCTGCTTATCATGTTCGCGATCTTCAACCGCTTCGACCGCCGCTACGAGGAAGCCGCGCGCGACCTCGGCGCCACGCCCTGGCAGAGCTTCGCCCACGTGGTGCTGCCGATCATCGGCCCGAGCGTCATCGGCATCGGCCTCTTCGGCTTCACCTTGTCGTGGGACGAGGTGGCGCGCTCGAGCCAGGCGATCGGCGACGTCAACACTCTGCCGCTCGAGCTGCGCGGGCTCACCACCACCGTGACCAACCCGCAGATCTACGCGCTCGGCACGCTCACCACGGCAGTCTCGTTCGCCGTGATTTTCGCAGCGCTCGGCACCATCGTGCTGTTAAGGCGCCGTCAGGCCCGCAGGGCGCATTAGCGGCTAAGCCGCGTAATGCGGCGGCCCAAGGATGACGGCGCAATACGCGCCTGGCGCTATTGCGCCCTACTCACCCACTCCGGCAAACCGACGCCGGCGCGCCAGGCGCGGGCGATTTCGTCGCGCCGAGCGAACCAGACGCCTCCCCGCAGTGAGACGTGGTGCAGGAACTGCTCGAGGCCGGCGATGCGGCCGGGCCGGCCGATGATGCGCAGGTGCATCCCGACGGTCATCATGCGCGGCGCGCTCCCGCCCTCCTCATAAAGGCGGTCGAAGGCGTTGCAGCAATAGCGGGCGAAATCGTCGGCGAAGACGAAGCCGCCGTGGTTGAAGAAACGCATGTCGTTCGTGTCGAACGCATACGGCAAGACGACGTGCGGCCGGTCGAGCACGGTTTCGATGCGCGGCAGATCGTCATCATATTCGTTCGAATCGTAGAGAAAGCCGCCGTGCTCGACGAGCAAACGCCGCGTATTCGGCGACGTGGCCGAGCGCGTATGCCAGCCGACCGGCGGCGCGCCGGCGGCTTTGGTCAGCGCATCGACCGCCTTGGCGATCATGGCGCGCTCGTCACCTTCCGACATTTCCGCCTGCCGCTCCCAGCGCCAGCCGTGCGACGAGATCTCGTGCCCGTCCGCCACGGCTTCGGCGGCGAGCCACGGCGAAATGGCCGCCGCGCGGCCGCAGGCGTTGATGGTCGTGTGCACGCCGTATTTTTTCAGCAGCGCGCGGATGCGCGGCCAGCCGGCACGCGTGCCGTAAGCGAAATGGCTCTCCATGCAGGCGTCCGGCACGCCCTCGATCTTCTCGGCGATCTCATAGACGTGCTCGTTGCGCTCATCCCCGCGCGTGAGCGAAAGCTCGGCGCCCTCCTCGAAGTTGACGACGAGCGAGAGCGCAAGGCGCGCGCCGCCCGGCCAGCGCACCTGCGGCGGCGTGCTGCCGTAGCCGCGGTAGTCGCGCGCGGGGGGAGGTACATCAGGCATGGTTCACCTCACAGCACTCCGTGGGCACGGCCGCCTGCGCTACGCTCCGGCGACCTTAGCCCACCCTACAATTCCGCGAGCCGTCGCAAGCCGACTAGGCGATCGGCGAGAAACAGCGTAAGCACGGCGAGCAGGATGAGCCCGGTGGAGATCGCCGCAATGGTGGGGTCCGGGCTTTCCTCCACGTATTGCAACATCTGAATCGGCAACGTCTTCGTCCAGGCGTCGGTGAAGAAGATCGAGATGGGATAGTTGTCCATCGACGCGAGGAACGCGAACATCCCCGAAGTGAGAAACGCGGGCGCGAGCGCCGGAACCAGGACCTTGCGCAGCGCCTGGACATAGGAGCAGCCGAGCGTGCGCGCCGCGTCGATGAGGGAAAAATCGAACAGGGAAAGCGCGCCGACCACGGTGCGCACGACGTAGGGCATGGTGATCACGACGTGGGCGACAAGCAGGCTCGCCCACGTGCCGCGCACGCCGACATCGCGGAACGCTTGCAGCATGGCGATGCCGATGACGAGGCCCGGCAGCATCAGCGGCGAGACCAGGAAGGTCGAAATCGCCTCGTGGCCGGGGAAGCGGCCGCGCACGAGCGCGATCGAACAAAGCGTACCGAGGAGGAGCGCGACGAGCGTCGAAAGGGCGGCGATTTGCAGCGAGGTGACCAGCGACGGCGCGAGGCCCTTGGTGACGGCGAGGCGCGCATACCATTTGAGCGACCACTCGGGCGACGGCAAGGTGAACACCGCCGACGAGCCGAACGAGACGGCGATGGTCACGATCAGCGGCGTGAGCAGGAACGCAACCGCGCCGGCCGCCACCAGCCAGACGGCAATCACGGCGCCCTGCTCGGTTCGCGTCACGCGCTCCTCCCCAGGCGGCGTGCCAGCACGCCCGAGCCGACCACAACCGCGACCGCCAATACCAGCAGCACCGTCGCCGTGGTCGAGCCGAGTTGCTCGTTGCGCATGAACAGGAACGAGCGGCCGACGAGCGTGGCGAGCGTCTGATAGCGGTCGCCGATCAGGAGGCTCGGAATCACATACATGGCGATCGAGAGCGAGAACACGAACACGACGCCGGCGAGCACGCCCGGCAGGGTGAGCGGCAGGACAATGCGGCGGAAACGATAGACCGGCGTGGCGCCGAGCGTCGCGGCCGCCTCGGCAAGGCGTGGGTCGATCAACCGGACAACCGAGTAGATCGGCAGGATCATGAACGGCAGGAACACGTTGGCGGCGCCGAGCACGAGACCGGTCTCGGTGAACAGGAGCCGCACCGGCTCGTCCCATACGCCGAGGCTCACCATCAGCTGCGAAAGAATGCCATCGCGGCGCAGCACGATCTGCCAGGCGAACGCCTTGACCACGACGCCGACCGACAGCGGGAGAATGATCGCCGCGAGCAGCACCACCTGCGTCCAGCCGCTCGACCAGGCGAGCGCGAACGCGGTCGGATAGCCGATCAGCAAACAAACTACCGTCACCAGCGCGGCGATCTTGAGCGTATTGGCGATCACCTGCCAGTTGAACGGATCGGACAGGAACGACGCGAGCGGCTCGATGGTGAAGCCCTTCGGGCCCATGACGCCGCGGGCGAGCAGCATGATCAATGGCAGCGCGTAGACGAGCGCGAGATACGCCACCGCCGGCAGCGCGAGCCAAGCGACCGGATCGATACGTTCGCGGCGGGGTTTCATGGCTTCGCGTCTAGCGCAAAGGCGAGCGCGTCGGCCGGTGCGAAGCTCAGCTTGACGGGCGCGCCGGGCGCGAGCGGCAAGCCGGGCAGCTGCGCCGCCTCGACGATGACCTGATCGCCTTCGCCCGCGTCAAAATGCAATTGCATCTTCGAGCCTTGGAACACGATGTCGCGCAGCGGAAGTTCGAGTTCGTTGTCGCCGCCGCCCGCGCCCAGCCGGATGCGCTCCGGCCGCACGGCCACGAACGCCTTGGTGCCGGACGCGAGCGTACCGGCGGCACGCAGCTTTCCGCGCGGCGTCGCCAGCACAACTTCTTCGCCCGCAGCAGCGACCACCTCGCCGGCGATGCGGCTCGACAACCCGACGAAGCCGAGCACGAAGCCGGTGGCCGGCCGGTGGTAGACGGTCGCGGGATCGGCAAGCTGCTCGATCGTGCCGCGGTTCATCACCGCGATGCGATCGGACATCATCAGGGCTTCGTCCTGATCGTGGGTGACGAACACCGCGGTGGTCGAGAGTTCGCGCAGCAGGCGCTTCAATTCAATCTGCATCGTCTCGCGCAGCTTGCGGTCGAGCGCGCTGAACGGCTCGTCGAGCAGCAGGAGCTTCGGCCGCACCGCGAGCGCGCGCGCCACGGCGACGCGCTGCTGCTGGCCGCCCGAGAGCGCGCGGACCGAGCGGTCGGCAAATTCGCTCATGTGCACGAGGCCGAGAAAGCGCGCGACCGCAGCGCGGGTCTCTCCGCGCGGCGCACGACGCGCCTCGAGTCCGAAGGCGACGTTCTCGGCGACGGTGAGATGAGGAAACAACGCGTAGTTCTGGAACACCACGCCGATGTCGCGATGGTGCGGCGGCCTGCGCGTGATGTCCGCGTTGTCGAGCCGCACGGTGCCGGCGTCGGGTGTCAACAGGCCAGCGACGATGCGCAGCAACGTGGTCTTGCCGCAGCCCGACGGCCCGAGTAGCGAAACGAACTCGGCGCGCTTGACGCCGAGGTCGACGTTGTCGAGCACACGCGCCGCACCAAAAAATTTGGCGGCGCCGGCGATGGTGAGGAAATCGGGCATCATACCCCCGGTCTCGTCATCGCCCGCGAAAGCGGGCGATCCAGTAATCGGGGAACGTGCAATAAGGGCACGACCGGTTGTTAACTTGGCGGGCGGTGGTTACTGGATGGCCCGCTCCCCGCCTTCGCGGGGACATGCTTCGCGGGGCATGACGAGACCGAGTTAAATCCCCATCTCGCGGTCCCAGCGCTTGACCCACTCGTTGCGGTTCTCCGCCACAAATGCCCAATCGATGCTGTGCATCGTCGCGTTGATGGGCATGCCAGCGGGCGGCGGGACCGACTTGTTGGTCGGCAGGGCGAAGGTCGGCGCGGAAATCTTTCCCTGCACTTCGGCCCCGAGCATCTCATTGATGTAGGCGTAGGCGAGGTCGGCGGCGGGCGCGCCCTGGACCATGCAGATGCCGGACGGGCTTGCGAAGATACCCTCCTTGGGCGCAGCCAAGTCGATCGGCGCGCCGGCGGCTTTTCGCTCAAGCGCGTAGGAAGAAAGCGCGCCGACTATCACCCAAGCCTCGCCCTGCTCCAGCAAATTGAACGCCTGCGGCATCTGGGTATAGACCGTGAGCAGGTTCGGCTTGAGCTTGGCCAATTGTTTGAAACCGGAGTCGGTGTCCTTCTCGGCTTCGCTCATCGGCTTGCCGGTCGCAAGGTGCGAGGCCATGAACAGGTTGGCGAGACCCTCGGTGTTCTGCAGCGAAGGCAGGATCACGCGGCCCTTGAATTTCGCGTCCCACACGTCGCCCCACGAGGCGACGCCGTTCGGCAGCACGTTTTTGTTGTAGGCGATGCCTTGCCAGGGCGCGAGGTAATTCGCCCACATCCCATCCATGTGCACGGCGTCCGGGCGGATGTTGGCGAGGTTCGGCACCTTGTCGGGCGTGAGCTTCTCAAGCAGACCCTCTTTGACCGCGAGGATCATCACCGGATCGTCCATCTGCACGACCGAGAGATACTGATTGCCCTTGTTTTTCTGCATCTTCTCGAGGTTCACGAGCGAGCGCGTCCCTTCATAGACGATCTTGCAGGTGTACTTCTGCTCGAAAAACGGCTGTACGATGCTTTCGACCCACGGCTTGTGGCTTGCCGCACCGCCGACCACGATTTCTTTCGCCTGCGCGCGGACGACCGCGGGCGCCGCAACCAACGCCACTGCCCCGACGCCCGCCTTGAGCGCGGCGCGGCGGCTGATGTTCCCCGTCATGGCTGAAGACCCCTTCGTGCTTCCGTAACCCCGGCGCGAATGGGATTGTCGGCGGCGCGGAAGCGGAGCGCAAGCGCCGTGCCCAATTACGCGATGACCTTCGCGTCGCGCAGCGATCGCAGCTTCGCCGCGTCGTAATCGAGCAGCGCGCCGAGAATCTCGTCCGTGTGCTCGCCGGGCGTCGGCACCGGGCCGATGCGGCCGGGGGTGGCGGACATCTTCACCGCCAGGCCGGGAACGTGGATTTCGCCCGCCAGCGCGTCCGGCTGTTTGGCCAGCATCTCGCGCTCCCACGTGTGCTTGTCCTGCGTCACTTCGGGAATGCTGCGCACCGGTGCAACGGGAATCCCCGCACGCATGAGTGTTTCTAATATCTCTGAAACGCTGTGCGCGGCGCACCAGCTCTCCACCAAACGCCGGCGTTCATCGGTGCGGCCAACCGACGAGTTGAGCGGCTCGGCATCGGAAGGACGCGCCGCGCCGACGATCTCCATCAGCTTCCCGGCCATCTCGCGCCCCGCGGCGGAGATGACGACCCAGCCATCCCTGGCGCGGTATGGCGGCCGACCGCCCTCGCCGCCTTCCTCGCCCATGTCCAAATAATAGATGCTGGGGATCTCGACCATGGTGAGCGCCGAATCGAGCAGACAGCAATCGATCACTTGGCCTTCACCGGTGCGGTCGCGGTGGCGCAACGCGGCGAGCGCGCCGATCGTCGCGTGCAGGGCAGTGGTGCGATCGACCAGCGAGAACGCGGTGCCGACCGGCTGGCCGACGGGGCGGCCGGTGAGATGCATCAGCCCGCTCATGGCCTGGCCGAGCGGATCGAAGGCGGGCAGGTCGCGGTAGGGCCCGAATTGCCCGAAGCCCGAGACCGACACGAGAATGATGTCGCGCTTGAGCGCCTTGAGGGCTTCATAGCCGAAGCCCATCGCGTCCATGGTGCCGGGGCGGAAATTCTCCAGCACGATGTCCGATTGGCGCACCAGCGCGGCGAATATTTCCTTGCCACGCGCGCTGCGCATATCGAGACAGATCGATTTCTTGCCGCGGTTATAAACGGTGAAATAAGCGCTCTGCCCGCGCACCATGGGCGGATGCCGGCGCGTTTCCTCGCCGCCGATGCGCTCGACCTTGATCACCTCGGCGCCGAGGTCGGAGAGCATCATGCCGCCGCGCGGCCCGGCCTGGAACCGCGCGAGCTCCAGCACGCGCACGCCGTCGAGACTGAATGGCATCACACCCCCCGTTTCCGTAGGGCGGGCTAAGCGCCGAAGGCGCGTGCCCACGCGGATTTTTGTTCAACGTGGGCACGGCGGCTTTGCCGCCTTAGCCCACCCTACGGCACCCTACGCGAACTGCATCTACTCCACAAATCGGGTAGCTGGTGCGATAGGATCGACCTCATATTGCTGATCAGGAGAATCTCGCAATGTCGACACGCGTGACCGGCAAGTCATACGGCACCGTGCCGGCCGAGAAGCAGAAAGCGATGAGCGGCCTCGAATTTGTCCAGGGACTCGTCGACGGGACATTGCCGCTCAACACAATGGCCAAGACCGTGGGCTATGACATCGTCGCGGTGACGAGCGGACGCGTCGTCATCGCCTGCGAACCGAACGACACCCACCTCAATCCGGCCGGCACCGTGCACGGCGGCCTGTCGACAATCCTCCTCGACAGCGCCATGGGGCTCGCCATCCGCTCGACGCAGGACAAGGGCTTCGGTTCCACCACGCTCGAGTTCAAGATTTCGCTGGTCCGGCCGATCACGCCGCAAACCGGCCTGATCACGGCGGAAGGCGTCGTGCTCAACTGCGGCCGCCGCGTCGGCACGGCGGAAGGGCGGATCACCGACCGCCAGGGGCGGCTGCTCGCCCACGGCACGACCACCTGTTTGATTTTCGAGATGTGATAGCATCCGCACGTTCAACTCCGAACGCGCGGCCCGCACATCCAGGAGATCGCACGATGGGCAAAAACCTCTCGAATTCCGCGTTAGCGGCCTACCGCCGCGACGGTTACTGCTTTCCGGTGCCCGCGCTCTCCCCGCAGGAAGTCGCGCAGGTGCGCGGTAGCCTCGAGGCCCATGAGGCCAGGACCGGCGAGCCGTTGCAAGGCAACTTTCGTCACAAGGCCCACCTGCTGTTCACCTGGGTCGACGCGCTCGTACATCATCCCAAGATCGTCGACGCCGCCGAAGACATTCTCGGCCCGAACCTCCTGTGCTGGACGAGCAATTTTTTCATCAAGGAGGCGAACAGCCCCGGGTTCGTGTCATGGCACCAGGACGCATTCTATTGGGGGCTGAGCAAAGACGACGTCATGACCGCCTGGGTCGCGCTTTCGCCGGCAAATCTGCAAAGCGGCTGCATGAAGTTCCTGCCGGGATCACAAACGCAGGACCACATTGAGCACGTCGATACGTTTCACAAGGACAATCTTCTCTCTCGCGGACAGGAGATCGTCGTCAAGGTCGACGACGAGAAGACGGTCGACTGCATTCTCGCTGCCGGCGAGATGTCGCTCCATCACGTGAAGCTCGTGCACGGCTCGGAGCCCAACCGGTCCAGCGACCGGCGAATTGGGCTCGCCATCCGCTATATTCCGACCGATGTGCGCCAGTTGAAGGTTCGTGACTCGGCGACGCTGGTGCGAGGGGTCGACCACCACGGCAACTTCGATCACGAGCCGCGCCCAAAGCGGGATTTGGATGACGCCGCGCTTGCGGCCCACGCGGACGCGGTGGGCCGGCAGGTGAAGGCGCTCTACTCGGGCACGGACAAGAAGGCGTTCAGAGCGTGAGCCTCGCGCCGGAACAGTTGCGACGCGTGTGGTAGGTATTCGAGCGGCGCAGCGCGCGCCGGGGCCGTGGGAGGCAGGTCGTGCGTCTCGATACAATCGCCAAGGTCATCCGCAGCAAGAACGCGGGCCCGTGCCTGCTCACGCTCGACCTGATGCTGCCGGACGAAGCGAGCTTCACTTATGTCGCCGAACGTATAGGCGCGCTGCGCCGCCACGTCGCGCGCCGCTACGGCCGCAGCGAGAACGAAGTCGCGGTGCTGCCGTTTCGGCCGGCGTTGGCGGTCAAGATCACGCTGCCGCGCGACGTCGTCTCCGGCGACGTCGGCGACCGCGATGTCTACGGCGCGCAGCAGCACGCGCCGCTGCTGGAGATCGAGCTGTGACCGCCGTCGCGCGCGTGTTCGACGATTTTGCCAAGGCGCGGCGGCCGCTACGCTCGCTCGGCGCCTCGGGCCAGCTCGGCTACGGCATTCCGACACCGGCGTTCGAGGCAGGGCTGGCGCGCGCGCCCGACATGATCGGCGTCGACATGGGCTCGATCGACATCGGCCCGGCCTATCTCGGCGGCGGCCAGATGGCGCCGACGCAGGTCGGCGCCAAGCGCGACCTGCGCAAGGTGCTGCGCGCGGCGCGACGGCTTGACGTGCCGCTGATCGTCGGTTCGGCCGGCTCGGCGGGCGCGCGCCCGCATCTCGATCAAACGCTCGACATCATCCGCGAGATCGCGCGCGAGGACGGGCTTTCGTTCCGCATGGCCGTCGTCCCCGCCGACGTGCCGCGTGCCGCGATCAAACAGGCGATCGCCGCCGCGCGCGTGCGCCCGATGGACACCATGCCGGCGCTCACCGATAAGGATGTGGACGCGGCCTCCCATATCGTCGGGCAGCTCGGGCTCGAGGCGTTTCGCCGCGCGCTCGAAGCCGACGTGGACGTGGTCGTGCTCGGCCGCGCCTGCGACACCGGCATTTTCGCCAGCATCCCGGACATGCTCGGCTTTCCGGCCGGCATCTCCATGCACATGGCGAAGATCATCGAGTGCGCGTCACTGTGCTGCGTGCCGGGCGGGCGCGACACCATCCTGGGCGTGCTCGACGACGACGGCTTCGAACTGGAAAGCATGGCGCCGAACCGCGCGGCTACGCCGTCGAGCGTCGCGGCGCACAGTCTTTATGAGCAGGCCGATCCTTACGAAATCCGTGAGCCGGGCGGGCGCGCCGACCTGCGCGATGTCACTTACCGCGCGCTCGATCCGCGCCGCACGCGGGTCGAGGGGGCGACGTTCGAGCCGGCCGAGCAGCCGACGCTGAAACTGGAGGGCGCGCAGATGATCGGTCATCGCGCGCTGTTGCTCGCCGGTGCCGCCGACCCGCGCTTCATCGCGCGGCACGAAGAGATTTTCGCCGCGGTCACGCGCATCGTGCACGATCTCGTGTGCGAGGACACGCCCGAGGACTATCGGCTTAGCTTTCGTCTGTTCGGCGTGGACGGCGTGCGCGCGTGGCCCGAACCGCCCGCGCATCTGCCGCGCGAGGGGCTCGTCATGGGCGAATGCATCGCTCCGACACCGGCGCGGGCCGAGGAAGTGGTGCGCACCGCCAAACAATATCTGCTGCATCACGGCTACGAGGGGCGGCTCGCCACCGCCGGCAACCTCGCCTTCCCGTTCACGCCGCCCGAGGTGACGATCGGCGAGACCTACCGGTTCAACGTGTTCCACCTGATGGAAGTGGACGACATGGCGCGCACGTTTCCGGTCGAGGTGGAGAAGATTGGTTGATCCGTAGGGTGGGCTAAGCGGCCGCAGGCCGCGTGCCCACGCATCAAACAAATATTATCCGAAACAAACGCGTGGGCACGGCCGCTTCGCGGCCTTAGCCCACCCTACGGCGCGAGTGTTTTCGGATGCTGGTACAGCTGGGTGGATTCGAACCACCGACCTCCTGATCCACAGTCAGGCGCTCTAAACCAGCTGAGCTACAGCTGCACGTTCGCTTGGAGCATGATGTTTTCCGAAAACCGGTACCCGCCCCGCATCAAGTGCCGGGCAGGCTTTTTCGGCATCATGCTCTTACACGTCCGTCATTCCGGAAGCCGAGCGAAGCGAGGCTATCCGGAATCCAGTATTCCAAAGGCCGGTGTTTACTGGATTCCGGTTCGCCGCTGCGCGGCGCCCGGAATGACGAGCCGGGTCACTTAGCGGCGCGGAACGTAGGGGGATGATTTCCCCTTGGCAAGATAACGCAAAGCCCGGGCGACCGGCCCGGGCTTCGATTACGACGCAACGACTGAAGCGACGCTTTACGCCACCTTCTTGAATGCCTTGGTGACGCCGCTCTTGATCGGCTCGGCGGTGTCCGTAGCGAGCTTCTGCGCCGCGGCAGTCAGTTCCTTGGTCTGCTCGGTGACTGCTTCGAACTGCTTGCGCGCATGGGCGGTGGTCAACTCGACGACCTCGGAGAGCGACTTCACGCCGATCAATTCGCTGGCGAAGTCGAACGCCGCGTTGGCGTTGGCGCGGGCCGCCTCGATGACCTTGAGATTGTAGTCCACCGTGCCCTTCACGGCGGTCGTGTAGGTGTCCTCGATCAGGTCGGTCGCCTCTTCGGTCGCGGCCTTGACCTTCTCGTACGCGTCCTTGGCCTGCGCAACGCCCTTCTCGGCGATCTCGCGGAAAGCGGCCGGCACTTCGAGCTTGGGCAGATCGAATTTCGGCAGGTCGAACTTGGGCAGTTCGAACAGCGGGATGATTGGGGCGGCGGCCTTGGATTTGGCCGTGCCTGCGGCAGTCTCGGTCATGGGTTCGGTCCTCGGATGATGGGGCTCTACGGCGGCCGGACTCACGGAGGCGCCGGCTGCCCTTGTTCAACACGGCTCATATAGCATCGAAAATGGTGCATTGCAACAATAATATTGCATTGCACCAATGACGAAAGCTTCGTCAAACAGCAAGGCAAGCCACTGGATAGATAAGAGTAATTGCCGCTGCCCGATCGGCTTGGCTGCGGCAGGACATTACGTCGCGGAAGGCATGGCGCAGGTGCGAAGGCGCCTGCGCCTCCCGGTCGGCTATTCGCGGCGGCTGGCGTCGGCGGCGGTCTGGGTGAAAGAGGTGCCGAGTTCCTGTGCTTGCGCGGCGAACGTCTGCATTTGCGAGCGCAGGAAATCGGCCTGTAGCCGCATCACCTCCTCGACGTCGCGCGCCTGCGCCAACTTTTGGGCAAAGGCGAAGGATGCCGCCATGTTCTGGCTGGCGAAGGTCATTGCCTTGCGGCTCGCATCGGTCGCGCCGGCGTGCGCGGCCGCGGTCTGGCTCTCCATGCGTGAGACCGCCTGCTGGGCGGCGGTCATGAACCCTTCGAACGCCTGTTTCGCCTGTGCGACGCTCGTTTCCGCGATCCGCCGCATGTCGGCGGGAATTTCAAAACTTGACATCGGGTCCTTCGCCATCATGACCTCCCACGGCTCGGCGCCAATAAAGCATCGTTGATGCTGCGGGCACCACATTACCGCCCCAGAGAGCATATGTCGCGAGCTACGGTCAGTTCCCGGACGTCTTAAGGTTATCCCCGCTGCGTTGCGAAGCCGGCGGCGGGCGCCGTGGACGGGAGTCCGGCGAGACCATTATTAAGTGAGTGCGCAACGGTGCTCCGCAGCCCCTTCGATGCACTCGGACCCACTTCTCACCTTTCTGCGCGACCCGCGCTTGGCGAGCCACGCGTTTGCGGCCGCGCCGGTGTGGCTGTGGGCGGCGGACGCAACGCGCGTGCTGTGGGCGAATGCTGCGGGTGCCACGGCGCTGGGCGCGGCCAGTCCGCATGCGCTCGCGGAGCGGCGCATGTCGGCGGCGCATCCGCTCGCCTCGCAGGTCGCGCGGCTCGCCGGCGCCTTGCCGCACGGCGGCGCCTCGCGGCTGGAGCGGCTGCGCGGGATCGGCGCGCTCGGGCGCACAGTCGCGTGCGCGTGCTCGCGTTTCGCGCTGACCAACGGCATGCCGGCGATCCTCATCGCAGCAAACGAGACGGTCGGGCCGGCGCTGCCGCTTGCCGAACGGGTGGCGCGTCTCTTCGCCGGAAGCGAAGCGCCCATCGCCGGCTTCGACGCCGACGGCACGTTGCTGCATGCGACGCCGCGCGCGAAGGCACGCTTGGGCGAAGCAACGAGTTTCGCGGCGCTCGCAGCCGAGGACATGGCGGACGCCGAGCGAATCGGCGCCGGGGCGGTGAGTGTGCTTATCCTTACGCCTGCAAACACTCCGGCGGTTGAGAGTCCCCCTCACCCCGACCCTATCCCCGCAACCGGGGAAAGTGAGCACGCGCCCGAGAGGGAGCAACGCAAACATCCGCTGCGGTTCGTCTGGCAGATCGATGCGGACGGGCGCTTCACGCTCGGCGACGAGTTTGCCGAAGCGATGGGGTCACGCACCGCCGCCCTCATCGGCCGGCCCTGGGCGGAGGTGCGCGAGGCGCTCGCGCTGGATCCCGAGAATCGCGTCGAACAGGCGATCGCGTCGCGCGAGACCTGGAGCGGCATCCATGTGAGCTGGCCGGTCGATGGTGCCGCCGCGCCCATCGACGTGGAGCTTTCGGGACTGCCCACCTTCGACCGCGATCGGACGTTCCGCGGCTATCGCGGGTTCGGCATTTGCCGCGACGTTGCCGCGCTCAACGCCGCGGCAGCCGACCGCGCGTCGCCCGCGGCCGCATCGGACCCCGAAACACTCGTCGAACCGAAGCCGCTGCTCACCGTCGTGCCGGCCGCCAAGAACGTGGTGCCGTTTCGTACCGCCGGCCCGGCGCCGCCCGAGAAGCGGCCGGTTCTCACTTCGGTCGAGCGCACCAATTTCAGCGAGATCGCCAAGGCACTGGGCGCGCCGCATGAGGCGGACGAAGCCGTGCCCCCGGGCGAGCCCGAGCCGAAATCCGCCGATGCCGGAACGCCCGCCGCGCCCGTTGCCGCGCCGGTCGCGAGCGACGCTGCGCCGCCGCCCGACCTGCTTGCTCGGCTCGACGATGCGGAGCGCGTGTTGCGCGCGCGCGAAGCGGAGAACCGCGAGCTCAAATCGATCATCGACACGGCGACCGACGGCGTGGTGGTGCTCACGGGCGACCGCCGCATTGCGGATCTCAGCCGCAGCGCCGAGGCGCTGTTCGGCTGCAACGCCGACGACCTGCGCGGGCAGCCGTTCACCGAATTGTTTGCAGCGGAAAGCCGCGCCGCCGCGGAAATCTATCTCGACCGGCTCACCCATCCGGGCCTTGCGAGCGTGCTCGCTCCCGGACGCGAGGTGATCGGCCGCGCGCGTCAGGGCGGGCTCATCCCGCTGTTCATGACGCTCGGCCGGATCGGCCAAGGCGGCGAGAAATTCTGCGCGGTGCTGCGCGATCTCACGCAATGGAAACGAGCGGAAGAGGAATTGATCGAATCCAAGCGCCGGGAGGAACGCGCGTCGACGGCGAAATCGGATTTCCTCGCCAAGATCAGCCACGAGATCCGCACGCCGCTCAACGCGGTGCTCGGGTTCTCCGAGGTGATGATGGAGGAACAGTTCGGCCCGATCGGCAACGAGCGCTACCGCGACTACGCCAAGGACATCCACACGGCGGGCGGGCATCTCGTCGCGCTGATCAACGACCTCTTCGATCTGTCGAAGATCGAGGCGGGCGCGCTCGACCTCACCTTTGCGAGGGTCAACCTCAACGGCCTGGTACAGCAGTGCGTCGCGCTGATGCAGCCGCAGGCGAACCGCGAACGCATCATCATCCGCACTTCGCTGGCGCCGAATGTGCCGCCGGTCGTCGCCGACGCCCGTTCAATCCGCCAGATCGTGCTCAATCTGCTGTCGAACTCGATTAAGTTCACCGGCGCGGGCGGCCAGGTGATCGTCTCGACTGCCGCGGGCGAACGCGGCGCCATGCTGCGCGTACGCGACACCGGCATCGGCATGAGCGAAAAGGAGATCGCGGCGGCGCTCGAACCGTTCCGCCGGCTGCCGACTTCGACCCGCTGGGGCTCGGGCGATGCGGGGCTCGGGCTGCCGCTCACCAAGGCGCTTGCCGAGGCGAACGGCGCCTCCTTCGCGATCAAGAGCGCGGTCAACGCCGGCACCTTGGTGGAGATCGCTTTTTCGCCGGCGCCCGTGCCGGCGCGGTGACGACGCCATGAACAAGGAACCGCCGGCGGCGCAAAACTCCGTATCTGCGGTTCTCGACGGTCTCGCCGGCGAGATTGCGCGCGCCGCAGCCGGCCGCTACCGGATTTCAGAAGCTGATGCGAAGCTGCGCATTCTGGAAACCTGGCGCCCGCTGGAGGATCTGCAGCGGATCGTGCTGCGCGACCCGTCCCCCGATCGGGTCAAACGCACCGCCGCGTTCAAACGTGCGGCCGCCGCCGCGAAGAAGGCGATTTATTACGACCTGCGCCGATACCGCCGCGTTGACCAATCCTATACAGCGGCCCTGCAGGAACTCGAAACATTGCCCCGCCAGGGGAGCAGCGAACACGTCACGGCCATCCTGCATGCCGCGGCAGCCCGGCATGTGAGCACTGCCGAACGCCTGCCCCATGTCGATGAGTTCTTCGATCTTCTCGCCGGCAAGATCGACCGGATCGAATCGATCATTGACGTCGGGTGCGGCCTGATGCCGTTGCTGTTTCCGTTCGAGCGTTTCCCCGGTCTCAAGCGCTACTGCGCCTGCGACCGCGACGCCGCCGTCATCGATGCGGTCGACGCCTACGCGCGCTGGCGAGGCGATGACATTCTCGTGGGTTGCACCTGGGATATCGCATCCGGCTGGAACGCCGTTGCCGGGGGCCATCAGGTCGAATCGTTCGATCTTGCCCTGATGCTCAAGCTGGTTCCCGTTGTGGACCGGCAAGACAAGGGATTGCTCGAAACCTTGGCCGAGGTGCCGGCCGCCATCGCGGTCATAACCGGTTCGCGCGAGGCGATGGTCAAGCGCAACGCGATCGGGCGGCGCGAATTGCGCGTGATCGAAAGGTTTGCCCGTCGCTTCGACCTGACGGAACTGGCGACATTCGAGACCGGGGACGAGGTCGGTCTGGTCCTCGCCCGCTCAGTCGTGCAGCGCGAGCCAACTGTTGCGTAGGAGGCTGTCCGGGAACCAGCGTTGATGGAGGTCCAGCAACTCTGAAAGATAGGCGTCGAGGCCCAGGCCGCGCCGCAGGCTGCGCAGCCGCTCGATCGTCATGAGAATCGTATTGAGATTGTGCTGCGCGAGCAGGTCTTTATCCGCGAACACGTCACCGATCGCGGCGCCGCCGCAGATCGGACATGCGCAGGCATACTCCCCGGCCGTGATCGGACCGGAGTCCCGCAGCGCACCGAACGGCGTCATGTACCATCCATCGTTGGCATATTGTTTGTATGAGGAAGAGTCGAAAATGTCCGCTCCCATCGCAAACATGAACGGCAATTCGCTCGGGTCTCCGGCACCATAGATATGCATCGGAATGTCCGAGCCGGCGGCGGCGCGGGCGTCGCGGATGACTGCGCCGACGAAGTTCAGATCATGATTGACGTTGAAGAATGGAACGAGGCTGCCGATCGCCAGATATTCGACCTCGAGCTCCATCAGCCGCACAACGCTCTGGTGACGAAGGTCCATGAAGCGCCCGCCCTGCTGCACGCCGGCCAACGTGCCGCGCTCGACGAGAGCCAGACCTTCGATAATTCGCTTTTCCGTCGCGGCGAGCTTCTTGGCGGCGATCGTGCGGTTGTCGCCCGGCGGGGTGACGAGGTCGAGCGGCGCGATCACGTCGGAGCCGATCGCGTCCTGAAAACGGACAATGTCCTTGTTGGAAAGAAAGAGCTGCCGCGTGAACCCTTGAAAGGCACCCGAGTCGGTGGCGATAAGGCCGTCGAATCCGATGTATTCCTTGAGCGAGCCGGTCCGCACGAGCGTCTCGCGAATCGGGCGCTGCTTGTACAAAAAATACGCGTTGACGATGATGCCGGCGATGGCGTGCGCGTGCTGCGAGACGGCGAGACGAAACACCGTCTCGCGCGGCTGATAGACCGGCAGGAAGACGGGAAGCTCGCAACCTGCTCCCGACGCCGAAGTCCAGGACAGCCGATCCGTGCTGTCGTAGCTCGCGGTGCGCATCGGTTGACACTACTCAATATCGGGTCCCATGGGTCAAGCTGTGAAGGCTCGACGACGCGGCCCATATTCCAGGCGCGATTGTCCGGGCGGGCACGGACACCCCGCCGGCCGGCCGAGGAGGCGGCCGGCAAAATTCAACGCGTGCGGCCGCCGCTGGATCGGCTAAACTGTCGGCACGGAATGGAGGCCAAAATGTCTGCACGATTGCGCGCGGGCTGGTGGATGGCGGCCATTGCCCTAATGCTGCTCGCGCCCATGGCGCGCGCGGCGGAAAAAGTCGACCTGCTGCTCGTCCTCGCCTCCGATACCTCGCGCAGCGTCGATCCGGAAAAATTCGAGCTGCAGCGGCGCGGGTACGGCCACGCGCTGTCCGATCCGCGTGTCATCGAGGCGATCCGCTCCGGCACCCACAGTCGCATCGGCGTGTGCTTTACGGAGTGGTCGGGGGTGATGTCGCAGAAGCTGGTGATCGACTGGACCGCCATCGGCGACGCCGGCTCGGCGCGCCAGTTCGGCGACCGCATCCTCGAGGCGCCGCGCTCGTTCAACGACCGCACCTCGATCAGCGCGGCGATCGATTTCGCCATGGCGCAGCTCGAGCGGGCGCCGTTCGAATCGGTACGCCGCACCATCGACGTATCGGGCGACGGCACTAACAACAGCGGGCGCGACGCCGCCGTCGCGCGCGACGAGGCAATCGCCAAGGGCGTCACCATTAACGGCCTCGTGATCCTGAGCGAGCGCCCGCTCGCATGGAACCCGGAGCACACCAATCCGCCAGGCGGTCTGGACAATTATTACCGCCAGAACGTGATCGGCGGGCCGCGCGCCTTCGTGATGGCGGCGCAGGACTTCAACGCCTTCGGCCAGGCGCTGATCAATAAGCTGATTGCCGAGGTGGCGCAGGCGCCTGGGGTGCGGAGAGTTGTGAGGAATAGTGAGTGGTGAATAGTGAGTGGTGAGTGGTGTTGCTCTCCCATTCATTCCTCACTACTCACTATTCACCAATCACTACTCACCAATCTACTCACCATTCGCCATGTTCACCCTCGCCGACATTGAAGCTGCGCTGCCCGTGGTGCGGACCGCCGTCCCGCCGACGCCGCAGTACGCGTGGCCGCTGCTCAAGGCGGCGACCGGCGTCGAGGTCGTCGTCAAGCACGAGAACCACACGCCGATCGGGGCGTTCAAGGTGCGCGGCGGCCTGGTTTATGTCGATCGCCTCAAGCGCGCACGGCCCGACGTCGCGGGCATCGTCTCGGCGACCACCGGCAATCACGGCCAGTCGCTCGCCTTTGCCGGGCATCGCCTCGGACTTGCCGTCACCATCGTGGTGCCGTTCGGGAATTCGCCCGATAAAAACGCAGCCATGCGCGCCTTCGGGGCGGAGCTGATCGAGCATGGGCGCGACTTCGACGAGGCGAAGGACCACGCCGCCGCCATCGCGGCCGTGCGCGGGCTCGAATTTGCGCCGTCCTACCACCGCGACCTCGTTGTCGGCGTTGCGACCTACGCGCACGAATTGCTGACCGCGTGCGCCGATCTCGACGTTGTCTACGTGCCGATCGGGCTCGGCTCCGGCATCTCCGGCATGATCGGCGTGCGCGATGCGCTCGGCCTGAAAACCGCGATCGTCGGCGTGGTGGCGGAGCGCGCCAATGCCTACCGGCTCTCGGTCGAGGCCGGCCGCGTGGTGCCGACCAATTCGGCGCAAACTTTCGCCGAAGGCGTCGCGGTACGCGTGCCGGACCCGCAAGCGCTCGAAATCATCCGCCGCGGCGCCGCGCGCATCGTCGAAGTGTCGGAAGACGAGATCGCCGCTGCGATCCGCATCATGTTCGCCGCCACCCATTCGCTTGCCGAGGGCGCCGGCGCGGTGGCGCTCGCGGCCCTGATCAAGGAGCGCGAGCGACTGCACGGCCGGCGCGCCGCCGTCATCTTGAGCGGCCAGAACTTCGACCGGACGATGGCGCAGACCGTGCTCAACGGCGCGACGCCGCAAGTTCAGACGACAGAGGACAGATGACGGACGACGGATAGCTCACGCGACTTGCGCATCCTCGATCATCCGTCGTCTGTCGTCCGTCGTCTGTCCTCCGCCTACGCTTGACCTTTGCCATTGCGCGGCTATGCAGACTGCGGAGGCGCTACCCATGCGAAAGGTTTATCCCGATGCGCGCGCGGCGCTTGCCGGCCTGCTCAAGGACGGCATGATGATCATGGCCGGCGGCTTCGGACTGTGCGGCATACCGGAAAGCCTGATCCAGGCGATCCGCGAATCCGGCGTCAAGAACCTCACTGTGGTGTCGAACAACGCCGGCATCGACGGCGTCGGCCTCGGGCTGCTGCTCGACAGCAAACAAATCCGCAAGATGATTTCGTCCTACGTCGGCGAGAACAAGACCTTCGCACAGCAATATCTCGCGGGAGAGCTGGAGATCGAATTTAATCCGCAGGGAACGCTTGCCGAGCGCATCCGCGCCGGCGGCGCCGGGGTTCCCGCCTTTTTCACCAAAACCGGCGTCGGCACCCAGATCGCCGACGGCAAGGAAGTACGCGAGTTCGACGGCGCGATGTATGTGATGGAGCGCGGGCTCGTCGCCGACCTAGCGATCGTGCACGCCTGGAAGGGCGATACCGAAGGCAACCTCGTTTACCGAAAGACCGCGCGCAACTTCAATCCGATGATGGCGACCGCCGCGAAGGCGACGGTCGCGGAGGTCGAGAACCTGGTCGAGCCGGGCACCATCGATCCCGACCACATCATCACCCCGGGCGTGTTCGTGCAGCGCATCCTCCACGTGCCGAACGCGACGAAACACATCGAGCAACGGACGGTGCGCAAGCGGACTCAGTGATCAGAAGCGAACGGCGAATGGCGAATGGTAACTACCTTTTCTATTCGCTACTCACTATTCGCTATTCGCCTGAGTGTCGTCGCTGATAAGTGAGAGGAGTCATCATATGCCCTGGAGCCGCGAGCAGATGGCCGAACGCGCCGCCAAGGAGCTGCGCGACGGCTTCTACGTCAATCTCGGCATCGGCATCCCGACCTTGGTGTCGAACTACATTCCGCCCGGCATGAGCGTGCAGCTGCAGAGCGAGAACGGCATGCTCGGCACCGGCCCGTTCCCGTTCGAGGGCGAGGAGGATCCGGACCTCATCAACGCCGGCAAGCAGACGGTCACCGAGCTGCCGACCACCAGCTATTTCTCCAGCGCCGACAGCTTCGCCATGATCCGCGGCGGCCACATCGATCTCTCGATCCTCGGCGCCATGCAGGTGGCCGAGAACGGCGACCTCGCCAACTGGATGATCCCGGGCAAGATGGTCAAAGGGATGGGCGGCGCCATGGACCTCGTCGCCGGGGTCAAGAAGGTGGTCGTAGTGATGGAGCACACCGCCAAGGACGAGCCCAAGCTGCTGCACCGCTGCACGCTGCCGCTCACAGGGGCGGGCGTGGTCGACATGGTGATCACCGATCTCGGCGTGTTCGAGATCGCCAAGCACCGGCCGGGCACGGACAGGCACAACGCTCCGCACATGACCCTGGTCGAGCTCGCCCCGGGCGTCAGCCTCGACGAGATCCGGGCCAAGACGCAGGCCTCGTTCGGGACGGTGAGCGGCATCAATTAGGTTCGGGAACCGGCCACGAAAGCGTCACAGACCGCGCGGATAAGCTGCCCGTCGGCGGCCGGCGCCGGCATTTGGACCGGCCCACCTCCGCACGGATGAGACCATCTTGACCACGGCTGCCGGGTTCAAGCGCCTGGGACTGGCAATCGCCGGCGTGCTCGCGGCCATTGCCCTCGTGATCATCGCCGGCCCGCTGTTCATCCCGCGCGAGGCCGTGCTCACGGCCATCAAGGACGAAATCAAGGCGGCAACCGGCCTCGACCTCGCGGTGCGCGGCCGGGCCACGGTTTCGCTGTTTCCCTGGGGCAATGTGAGCCTCGCCGACGTCGTGCTGGCGGGGGCGAGCGACAACGAGCCGGCGCTCGCGGCCAGGGAGCTGCACGCGCGGCTGCGCCTCGTGCCGCTGCTGTTCGGCCGCATCGGCGCCTCCGACCTCTCGCTCATCCACACCCATGTGGCGGTGATCGTCGGCCGCGACGGCGTTTCCAACTGGTCGGGCCTGTCGCAGAAGCTGGCGCGCACGCTCATGCCGCAGGAGCGCGTCACCACCATTTCCGAAATCCGCATTGCCGACGGCACGGTCGACGTGCGCGACGAGGCGCATGGCGTCGACGAGCACCTCTCGGGTGTCGAAATGTCGTTTGCTTGGCCGGCGATCGCGCGCAGCTTCGCGGCGACCGGCCGCTTCGTGTGGCGGGGCGAGACGATCGACGCCAGCGCCACCATCGCCGACCTCGTCGCCGCGATCGCCGGCAGCCGCGCCGGCATCAAGGTGCGGCTCAGCGGCACGCCCTTCAAAATCGGCTTCGATGGCCATGTTGCCCGCGTGCCGACGTTCCGGATCGAGGGCACGCTTGCGGCCGATACCGAGTCGCTGCGCAACACGCTTGTCTGGGCCGGCCTCAAGCCGCTCCCGGGCGGCGGCTTCGGGCGCTTCGCGCTCAAGTCGCATCTGAACATGGTCGGCGGTACCGTCGCGCTCACCTCGGTCAACGTCGAGATGGACGGCAACCGGGCCGAAGGCGTGATGGCTTTCACCACCGAGGGGCCGACCGTGCTCCAGGGCACGCTCGCCGCCGACGAGCTCGACCTCACGCCCTTCCTCTCCACCCTGCACGTGCTGCGCACAGCCGAGCGCGATTGGAGCCCGGTGCCGATCATGCTCGACGGCCTGACCGGCCTCGACCTCGACCTGCGGGTTTCGGCGCGGCGCATTTCGCTCGGCACCGCCGTGCTCGGGCGAACCGCGGTGGCGGCGAACCTGCGTGACAGCGCGCTGACCATCGCGATCGGCGAATCGCAGGCGTTCGGCGGCCTGCTCACCGGATTCATCTCCATCGCCAAAGCGCCTCAGGGCGGCCTGCTCAAGTCTCAGCTGCAGTTTGCCAACGTCGATCTCGAGAGCTGCCTGGGCGAGCTGTTCGGCACGCGCCGGCTCGAGGGCAAAGGAACGCTCGCGCTGGCGGTCGAGGCCTCGGGCGACAGCATTCTGGCCCTCACCCATACGCTGAGCGGATCGGCGACGCTGAGTTCCCAGCAGGGCGCGCTCGTCGGCTACAACGTCGAGCAGCTGCTCCGCCGGCTCGAGAGTCGGCCGCTTGCCGCGCGCAACGAGTTCCGCACCGGCCGCACTCCGTTCGAGAAGCTCAACGTGAGCATCAAGGTGGTGCACGGCATGGGGCAGGTCGAGGAAGTGCGCCTCGACGGGGCCGCGGTCCGGCTCGGCATGGCGGGCTCGGTCTCGATCCCGTCGCGCGACTTCGACCTCAAAGGCAAAGCGAGCTTGATCCCGGCCGGCGCGACCGCCGACACCCCGGCGGACTTCGAGCTGCCGTTCGTGGTGCAGGGGCCGTGGGACAACCCGGTGATGCTGCCCGATACCGAGCTGCTGCTGCGGCGCTCGGGGGCGGCCGCCCCCCTGTTCGAGCAGCTGCGCGGCAAGCAGCGATAACCCGGCCGATCCGGCTCGGCCAAAATCGACTATGATTCCCCGGCTGACGAATCAGGCGCCGGCGGGTCCGGCGAATAGGCGCGGATGCTGCCTCGCTTCATCTCCACACTGGTCAAGGTCGCGGTCGCCTCGCTGATCGTCGGCACGATCCTTGATCACTTCGGCCTCTCGGCGGGGGTGCTGCTCAAGGAGATCGGGCTGACGCCCGAGCGTCTCGCCGAACTCGCGCGCCATGCCCTCGCCTGGGCGCTGCCCAACGTGCTGCTCGGCGCGCTGATCATCGTGCCAATCTGGTTCGTCGCATATTTGTTCCGTCCGCCGGGGCAGAGCAGCGATTAAGAAGGGCGAAGGGCGAATGGCGAATAGTGAGTAGTGAGTGGTGATGAATCATTACTACTCACCATTCAGTATTCGCTACTCACTATTCGCTATTCGCCCTGGTTTGTTTACTTAACAACGAAAACACCACGAGCATGGCCGTGACCACCGCGATCATGAGGGTGCACACGGCGTTGATCTCCGGCTTCACGCCGAGCCGCACCTGCGAATAGATGCGCATCGGCAGGGTGGTCGCGCCGGGGCCGGTGGTGAAGCTTGCGATCACGAGATCATCGAGCGAGAGCGTGAACGCCAGCATCCAGCCGGCGGCGACCGCCGGCCAGATCAGCGGCAGAGTGATGAGAAGGAAGGTGCGCCCGGGTGGGCAGCCGAGGTCCATCGCCGCCTCTTCCAGGCTGCGGTCGAAGGTGACGAGCCGCGACTGCACGACCACGGCGACAAAACACATGGTCAACGTCGTGTGCGCAATCGTCACGGTCCAGAAGCCGCGGTCGAGGTCGAGCGCCACGAACAGCAGCAGCAAGGACAGCCCGGTGATCACCTCGGGCATCACCAGCGGCGCGTAGACCATCCCGGTGAACAGCGTGCGGCCGCGGAAGCGGCCGGCGCGGGTGAGCGCAATGGCGGCGAGCGTGCCGAGCATTGTTGCGATGCTCGCCGAGAGCGCGGCGAGCCGAATGCTTACGCCTGCCGATTCGAGCATCGCGCCGTCGGCGAACAGCTCGGCGTACCAGCGCGTCGACCAGCCGCCCCACACGGTGACCAACCGCGAGGCGTTGAACGAGAAGATCACCAGGATCGCCATCGGCAGATAGAGAAAGGCGAGGCCGAGCGCGACCGCCGCGAGGTTGAAGGAAGATGCGCCGCGCCGCACGCTACGCCCCTTCCAGCTCGCGCGCCTGCTGATGCTGATAGATCACGATTGGGACGACCAGCAGCAGGAGCAGCACCGCGGCCACGCCCGATGCCGCCGGCCAATCGCGGTTGGCGAAAAATTCCGTCCACAAGGTCTGCCCGATCATCTGGCGCGATGAGCCGCCGAGCAGGTCGGGCGCGACGAACTCGCCGACGATCGGAATGAAGCAGAGCAGCACACCGGCGACGATGCCCGGCCGCGACAGCGGCAAGGTGACGAGCCAAAACGTTTTCCAGCGCGGGCAGCCGAGATTCGCGGCGGCCTCCAGCAAACTCTCGTCCATCTTTTCCAGCGCGGCGTAGAGCGGCAGCACCATGAACGGGAAATAGGAATAAACAATGCCGATGTAGATCGCGGTGTCGGTGGCGAGCCAAGTCAAGGGAGCATCGACGATGTGCAGCGCCACAAGAGCCTGGTTGAGCAGGCCGTCGTGCTGGAGAATGGTGACCCAGGCGTAGATGCGGATGAGGAACGAAGTCCAGAACGGCAGGATGACGAGCACGAGGAGCAGACCCTGCCAGCGGCGCGCGACCCGCGCCATGCCGTAGGCGACCGGATAACCCAGCACGAGCAGGATCACGGTCGAGACGGCGGCGATCTCCAGGCTGCGCAGATAGGAAAAGAGGTAGAGCCTGTCGGCGATGAGCTGGGCGTAGTTGTCGAACGAGAGATCGGCGAGAAACTCCTTCAGGGCGGCAAGCCCGGCGCTCGGATCGAACACCGGCGTATAAGGCGGCTGCGCGATCGCGGTCGCCGACAGGCTGATCTTGAGCACGATCAGAAACGGCAGCAAAAAAAACAGGACGAGCCAGCCGTAGGGGATGAGGACGGCCGAGCGCCCTGCCCCTCCCGCGCGCCTGCGCGTTTCTGCCATCGCGCTTACCCGGTCAGCACGACGCCGGCGTCGGGCGTCCACGACAGCCACACCCGCTCGTTCGTCCCGATTGGGCGCTCCACAACGCGCGTGAGATTGGGCAGTTGCGCTTTCATCATAAATCCGTTGTCGAGCCGCACCTTATAAAGCGAGACGTTGCCTAGGTACGCGATCTCGGCGACGTGGCCGGAGACGCAGTTCTCGTTCGCCGCAGGCGGCGCTGTCGCGACGCGCAGCTTCTCCGGGCGCAGCGTCACCCACACGGTCGCGCCGACGTCGGCCTCGACGCGCTGGTTCGTGGCAAGCTTCGCGCCGACCGTGCTGTCGATGAGCAAGCCCGAGGGCCCGACCGCCGCGAGCCGCCCCTCGATCAGGTTCACGTCACCCACGAACGAGGCGACGTAGCGCGAGTTCGGCTGCTCGTAGACCTCGGCCGGCGTGCCGACCTGGACGATGCGGCCGCGATCCATCACCCCCATGCGGTGGGCGACGGTCATCGCCTCTTCCTGATCATGCGTGACGATCACGAAGGTGGTGCCGAGCCGCGCCTGCAGCTCCATCAGCTCGAATTGGGTTTCGCCGCGCAGCTGTTTGTCGAGCGCCGCGAGCGGCTCGTCGAGGAGAAGCACCCGCGGGCGTTTCACCAGCGAACGGGCCAGCGCGACGCGCTGGCGCTGGCCGCCGGACAACTCATGCGGCTTGCGCCGCGCGAGCGGCGCGAGTTTGACGAGCGCGAGCATTTCGGCGACGCGCGCGGCGATCTCAGCGCGCGGGCGGCCTTCCTGCTTGAGCCCGAAGGCGACGTTGCCTTCGACGGTAAGGTGCGGGAACAGGGCGTAATTCTGGAACATCATGTTGACAGGCCGGCGGTGGGGCGGGACCGCATCGATCGCCGTACCGTCGAGCAGCACGCGCCCCTCGCTCGGCGCCTCGAAGCCGGCGAGCAGGCGCAGCAGGGTGCTCTTGCCGCAACCCGAAGGACCGAGCAGTGCAAAGAATTCGCCGGGGAAAATATCGAGGCTCAGCGCGTCGACCGCGCGCGTTTCGCCGAAACGCTTGGTGACGGCATCGAACCGCACCAGCGGCCTCGCGGCGGGATCGGCCCACGGCGCGAAGCCGAGCTTTGCGCCGCCGCGATCAGTCTCCTGCCTTATTTCGACTTCGTCCGCCATCCCGCCGCTCAAGCAACTAACGTGAGAGCGGCAACCTACCGGCAGAGGAATTGAGGCTCAATGCTCGCGGCCCATTACCTGTGCCATCGGCGCGCGTGACGCCTGAACCGCTGCGCGGCGCAGCAGCTCGTAATCGGGCCGGCGGGGCTGCGGTCCGTAATAATCGCCGAGCTGCACCATGGGACGCGGGTTCGCCAGGATGGCGACCATGCGGTCGAGCAGCGCCTTGCCGGAAACCGGCTTCTTGAGGAATTCATTGACGCCGAGTTTCTGCGCCTTCTCGATGCGCCAGCGTTCGACGTGGCCGCTGAGCATGATGATCGGCACGTCGGGGACGGGAAACTTGCCGGGCGAACGGATCATGCGCGCCACTTCGCCGCCGTCGAGCAGCGGCATTTCCCAGTCGAGGATCACGATGTCGGGCACGAAGGTGCGGATCGCTTCGAGGCCGGCGAGGCCGTCGGCCGCTTCGTGAATGGTCCGCACGCCGACGTTGACCAGCAGGTTGCGCACGACCTTGCGCATGAACTGGTTGTCATCGACGATGAGAATGTCGAGCGCGTGGACGAGCTTCTCGACCTTCTTCGACAGAACCGAGGCCATGGCCACGTGGGCCGATGGCCCACCCCTCTGTGACGGTTTTAACTAAGTTGTGGCCACTTTCGGCGCGGTAAAATGGATCGAGACACTTTTCTCGATCTCCCCCTCACCGGCCCGGCAGGGTTAGCGTTCCGTCAACGTGCGGCGCACCGCCTCGCGCCAGCCGGCGAATTTGCGCTCGCGCGTTCGCGCATCCATGCGCGGCATGAATCGGCGATCGAGCGCCCACATGTCGGCAAAGCCGTCGAAATCGGGATAAATGCCGCCGGCGCGGCCGGCGAGATAAGCCGCGCCGAGCGCGGTCGTCTCCATCACCACCGGCCGGTCCACCGGCGCCGCCAGGATGTCGGCGAGGAACTGCATGACCCATTCACTCGTGGTCATGCCGCCGTCCACGCGCAGCACGGTTTTCACGGCGCCCGCCGCCGGCCAGTCGGCGCGCATCGCCTCGATCAGATCGCGCGTCTGGTAGCCGACCGCTTCGAGGGCCGCGCGGGCGAGCTCCGCGCGGCCCGTGTTGCGGGTGAGACCGTAGAGCGCGCCGCGCGCGTCCGCGTCCCAATAGGGCGCACCGAGACCGACGAAGGCGGGCACCAGATAAACCTGCTCGGCCGGATCGGCGGCGGCGGCGAGCGCCGCGGTTTCCGGGGCGGCCGCAATCATTTTCAGGCCGTCGCGCAGCCATTGCACCGCCGCGCCGGCGACGAAGATCGCGCCTTCGAGCGCGTAGGTTCGCTTGCCGTCGAGCTGATAGGCGATTGTGGAGAGCAGGCGGTTGTTCGACCGCACCGGCTGGTCGCCGGTGTTGAGCAACGCAAAACATCCGGTGCCGTAAGTCGATTTGATCATGCCGGGGCGAAAGCACCCCTGCCCGATGGTCGCCGCCTGCTGATCGCCGGCGACGCCGAGAATGCGGATCGGGCCGCCGAACAAGTCCGGCTGCGTGGTGCCGAAGTCGCCGGCGCAGTCGCGCACCCGCGGCAGCATCGCCGATGGCACGCCGAACAACGCGGCGAGTGCCTCGTCCCATTCGCCACTGTGGATGTCGAGCAGCAAGGTGCGCGCGGCGTTGGTGGCGTCGGTCGCATGCAGGCGCCCGCCAGTGAGCCGCCACAGCAAAAAGCTGTCGACGGTGCCGAAGGCGAGGCGCCCGGCTTCGGCGGCCGTTCGCGCGCCGGTCACATTCTCCAGCAACCAGGAAATCTTGGTGGCGGAGAAATAGGGATCGAGCAGAAGGCCGGTCTTGCCGGTGACGAACGCCTCCTGGCGGTCCTGGCGCAACTGGGCGCAACGATCCGCCGTGCGCCGGTCCTGCCAGACGATCGCGTTGTGAATCGGCTTCCCGGTGTCGCGCTCCCAAATGAGCGCGGTCTCGCGCTGGTTGGTGATGCCGATGCCGGCGACGTCCTTAGCGGCGAGACCCGCCTTGGCCATGACCTCGCGAACGGTGGCGACGCTGGTGTTCCAGATATCCTCGGGATCGTGCTCGACCCAGCCGGGCGCCGGAAAAATCTGGCGGATTTCCTGTTGCGCCATGGCGACCGGCGTGAGCCGCGCATCGAACACGATGGCGCGGGTCGAGGTCGTCCCCTGGTCGAGCGCGATCACATGATCCGGCACTAAATCCCCCTACTCGGCCGCAGCCTTGCGACCGGCTTGATCCGCCATGAAACGGTCGAGCGCCGCCGCCTGATCGCGCGATGCATGCAGCCCGATTTTCGAGCGCCGCCACAGCACGTCGTCGGCGGTCTGTGCCCATTCCTCGCGCATCAGATAACGGACCTCGGCGGCGGTGAGGTCGCCGGCAAAGCGCTCGCCGAGATCATCGAGCGTGCGCGCGTCGGCGAGGATGCGATCGAGCCGCGTGCCGTAAGCGTGCACCATGCGCCGCGCGTGCGCGTCAGTGAGGAAGGGCCACAGCCCGCGCGCCCGCGCCACCAGCGCGTCGACGCCGTCCCAGGGAAAATCGCCGCCCGGCAGCGGCTCCTCGCGCGTCCACGGCCGCGCCGCCGCGAAGTAGCGGCCGATCGCGGCGAGCGCGGCTTCGGCGAGCCTGCGATACGTGGTGATCTTGCCGCCGTAGACCGTGAGCAGCGGCGCCTCGCGATACGGCCGGTCGAGCGCCAGCACGTAGTCGCGGGTGAGATCCTTCGCCTTGGCGGAGCCGTCGTCGTAGAGCGGGCGCACGCCCGCGTAGATCCACGCCGCGTCGTGCGGGGAGACGAGGGCGCGGAAATAACCGCTCACCGTATCGCACAGATAGGCGATCTCCTGCGGCGTCGCGCCGACGCCCGCCGGGTCGCCGTCGAAATCCTCGTCGGTCGTGCCGATCAGGGTGAAGTCGCGCTCATAGGGAATCGCGAACACGACGCGGCCGTCCCCGCTCTGAAAGATGTACGCGCGGTTGTGCTCATAAAGCCGGCGCACCACGATGTGGCTGCCCTTGACGAGGCGCACGTGGGCGGGCGTTTTCAGCCGCAGCATCGCGGTCGTGACCTGGCCGACCCACGGGCCCGCCGCGTTGACAAGCACGCGCGCGGTGACGCTCTCGCGGTGCCCGCGCGCGTTGAGCACGAGTTGCCAGTCCTCGGCCGTGCGGTCGGCGCGCACCAGACGCGTGCGGGTGCGGATGACGGCGCCGCGCGCGGCGGCGTCGATGGCGTTGAGGATTACGAGGCGGGAATCGTCGACCGCGCAATCGGAATATTCGAAGCCGAGCCGGTACTCGCGCTTGAGCGGCGCACCTATCGGCCCGTGGCCGAGGTTGAGCGTGCGCGTTGCCGGCAGGATGTCGCGGCCGCCGAGTCGGTCGTAAAGAAACAGTCCCGCGCGCAGTTCCCAGGTCGGCCGCAGGCCCTTGTGATAGGGCAGCACGAAGCGCAGCGGCCGGATGATGTGCGGCGCCGCGCGCAGCAGCACCTCGCGCTCGGCGAGCGCCTCATGCACGAGCCTGAACGCCCAATGCTCGAGGTAGCGCAAGCCGCCGTGGATGAGCTTGGTCGAGGCCGAGGAGGTGCCGGAGGCGAGGTCGTTTTGCTCGATCAGCAGCACACGGATGCTGCGCCCGGCGGCGTCGCGGGCGATGCCCACGCCGTTGATGCCGCCGCCGATGATGGCAAGGTCGAAATCCGCCATGGCCCGCCGAATCTGTGCTCAGAGCATGATGCCGAAAAGTGGGTACCGGTTTTCGGAAAACATCATGCTCCAGCAATAACCTAAAGCGGGCTGACGGTTCGAAGAATCGTCAGCCCGATTTAGAGAATGGCGCGGGAAGCCGCCGCGGCTCAAGGCGCCGTTTGGCCTTTCGTGGGCCGAGGTTTATGAGTCCGCAGGCTGGTGGGCGGCTTTCGCGGAGGACGTCATGGACTTTTCCGACCGACACGTCGTCGTGACCGGCGGGAGCGGTGCGCTCGGCACTGCCGTGGTGCGCATGCTGGTCGAGGCCGGCGCCGCCTGCCACGTGCCCTATGTGCACGACGGCGAGGCGCAGCGGTTTCCGTTGCGCCAGCATGAGCAGGTGAAGCTCCTCGCGGTGAGCGACCTCGCCGACGAAGCGGAGGTCACGCGGCTTTACGACGGCGTCCCGAATTTGTGGGCGTCGATCCATCTCGCCGGCGGCTTTGCCATGAGCCCAGTCGCCGAGACCGGCAAGGCGGCGCTGATGCAGCAGCTCGAGATGAATTTTGTTACCTGCTTCCTGTGCAGCCGCGCCGCGCTCTACGGCTTTGCCCGTGCCGGCGGGGGCGGGCGCATCGTCAACGTAGCGGCGCGTCCGGCGCTCGAATGGCGCAGCGGCACCGGCATGGCGGCCTACACGGCAAGCAAGGCGGCGGTCGCCGCGTTCACCGCGGCGCTCGCCGAGGAGGTCGCGAAAGACGGGATTCTCGTCAACGCGGTCGCGCCCTCGATCATGGACACCCCCGCGAATCGCGCCGCCATGCCGAAGGCGGATTACGACGCCTGGCCCAAGGTCGAGGAAGTGGCGGCGACGATCTGTTTCCTCGCTTCACCGGAGAACAAGGTCACCCGCGGCGGGATAGTGCCGGTGTTTGGGCGGTCGTGAGTTTGCAAACAAAATCACTCTGAGATAACGGCGCAGCAAACACAACCGTCATCCTGAGGAGGTCGCGCGCGTTTGCGCGCGACCGTCTCGAAGGATGGCCATATGCACCGCGTATGCTTCCATGCTTCGAGACGGCCGCTCGCTTGGGCGAGCGGCCTCCTCAGCATGACGGCGAGTTTTACTGCGCCGTGGCGGCGATCAGCTGCAGCGGGGCGTGGCGGGCGAGGCGGCGCACCGAATTTGACGCGACGATCGTGCGGCTCGCCGCATAGGCCTCGTGGTTCCGCTCGATGTCGTCGAGGTCGTAGAGATAATTGACCATCAGGCCGTGCGACTGGGCGAGCCCGCGCGGCGAGGTGTCGGCGAGCCAGTCGAGCTGTTCGAGCCGCGCGCCGTTGCCGAGATGAAAGCGCGCGACCGGATCGACCGGCCGCCCGCGCGGCGTGCGGGCGCTGAGGAAATACGCGGCGGCGGCGCGCAGCAGCGGCTCGCGCAGCGCCGCCGCGGACGGCTCGTCGCGCCACCACTCCGGCTTGTCGAGCAGGCTCAACCGCGCGCGGTCGTCGGCGGTGAGCATCATCGAGTTCTCGACCGCGCGCTCGCGCGCGAGCCAGGCGGCAAAGCCGGGCGCCGGCGAAAGCGTGACGAAGGTCGAGAGCCGCGGCATCTCGCGCGAGATTTCCTCGACCACCTGTTTGATCAGGAAATGGCCGAACGAGACCCCGGAGAGCCCCCGCTGGCAGTTCGAGATGGAATAGAAGACGGCGGTGGTGGCGCGCTCGGGCGCGGTCAAGTCCGGCGGTGCGGCGAGGATCGGCGCAATAGCGTCGGCGATGTCGCCGGTGAGCGCGACTTCGACGAAGATCAGCGGCTCGTCGACCAGCGCGGGATGAAAGAAGGCGTAGCAGCGCCGGTCCGGCGGATCGATGCGGCGGCGCAGATCCTGCCAGTCGCGGATTTCGTGCACCGCCTCGTAGCGGATGATCTTCTCCAGCACGATCGCCGGCGTCGACCAATCGATGCGGCGCAGCACCAGGAAGCCGCGGTTGAACCAGGACGAGAACAGGTGGACGAAATCGGCGTCGACCGGCTCGAGATCGGGCCGACGCTCGAGCGCGTCCATGAGATGCTCGCGCATGGCGACGAGCGCCTTGGTCCCGCCCGGCGCGAGGTTGAGCCGGCGCAGCAGCTCCTGGCGGCGCGGCTCGCTCGCGGCATGAAGCTCGGCCACGGCCTCTTCCGTCTTTTCCCGATTCCAGGCCTCGACCGCGACTGCGATGCGGCCGAGGTCGGGGCCGAACCGCGTCGCCAGCGCCTCGAAAAAAGCGATGCGCGGACCGGTCGTCATGATCGCGTATTGCGCGAGGATTTCGGCGGCGCGCGCCACCCCGGAGGCCTCGCCGCGCCCCGACAGCAGGTCCTCGCATTGCTCGATCAGGCCGTCTGAAAGGGCGGCGGAACCGCGCCGCTCGCGGGTGCGTTCGACCAACGCCCGGCCGCGCTCGGAAATCGTTTGCAGCAACTCGCCGAAGAACGAGGTGTTCATGCCGACCCCTTCATCCCGGACGTCGCGTCTGCGGAGGTATGCCAGGATTCGTGAATTGCAACATCGGGGAAGGCGGAACATCATTGCGAGGCGGCCGTAGGCCGACGAAGCAATCCAGAAAACGAGGCCGCGTTTTCCGCTGGATTGCTTCGCTGCGCTCGCAATGACGGGGCCGCTATGGACAAACGCCCGGTGCCGCGCCATTGAGCCGTCATCTTTCATGTCGTGGCGGTGACATTCCGCGTTCCCCAAGGAGTTCCGCATGCCTGGGCCATTGGCCGGAATAAAAGTGCTCGAACTTGCCCGCATCCTGGCGGGCCCTTGGGCCGGGCAGATTCTCGCCGATCTCGGCGCCGACGTGATCAAGGTCGAGCGCGCCGGCGCGGGCGACGACACGCGCGGCTGGGGACCGCCGTTCGTTCCCGCCGCCGACGGCGGCACGCTCGGGGCCGCCTATTATCACGCGACCAATCGCGGCAAGCGCTCGATCGAGCTTAATTTCGAGAGCGAGGAGGGCCGCGAGATCGTGCGCAAGCTCGCCGCGCGATCCGACATTTTGATCGAGAACTTCAAGGTCGGCGGCCTCGCCAAGTTCGGGCTCGATTACAAAAGCCTCGCGCCGCTCAATCCGCGGCTGATCTATTGCTCGGTGACGGGCTTCGGCCAGGACGGGCCATACGCGCCGCGCGCCGGGTATGATCTCCTGGTTCAGGGCATGGGGGGCCTGATGGACATCACCGGCACACCCGACGGCGAGCCGATGCGGGTCGGCGTGCCGATCGCGGATCTCTCGACCGGCGTCTATTCGGCGGTCGGCATTCTCGCCGCGCTCGCGCAACGCGAGCGCACCGGACGTGGCTGCCACGTCGACGTGCCGCTGCTCGACGTGCAGGCCGGGCTCCTCGCCAACCAGGCGCTGAGCTATTTCACCACCTGCAAATCGCCGACGCGAATGGGCAATTCCCATCCGGTGGTCGTGCCCTATCAGGTGTTTCCCGTCGCCGATGGCCACGTGATCATCGCGTCGGGCAACGACGGCCAGTTCGGCAAACTATGCACTGTGCTGGGCGAGCCGGCGCTGGCGAAGGATCCCGCGTATCTCACCAATTCCGACCGGGTGCAGAACCGCGACAAGCTGATTGCGCACTTGTTCGGCCTCACCAAAAAATTCTCCCGCGCCGACCTGCTGGCAAAGCTCGAAGCGGTCGGCGTTCCGGCGGGCCCGATCAACACGCTCGCCGACGTGTTCGCCGACCCACAGGTTGTCCATCGTGGCATGCAGATCGATATGCCCTACCCGGCCGCAGCCAAGGGCTCGCTACCCGGCTTGCGCACGCCGATCAGCATCGATGGCGCACGGATGGCGTCCGGCCGTCCCTCGCCGCGGCTTGGTGAACACAGCGCGGAAGTCCTGCGGGAAATCGGGATCGACCCGGCTGCCGAGCAACCGCGGGCGCGCAGCGCGGCGTCCCGCTAACGACACCCATTTTCTATTCGATATTCGCAATTTAGTTGCGAATTCGCTATGAAATGTGCGCGCCTGCCTTCGCGCGCAAAGGCAGGACTGCCCTCTGGTCAGTCTCTGTACAGAGATTTCACGCGCTCGGCGTGTCCGGGCGCAGCCGATGCGGCAGCAGCACGCCCTTGATGATCACCTGCTCGTTGTCGACAACGAGCGGCCGGCGCAGCCCCTCGTCGAGGCTCGCGGCGACCAGATACGGCGGCTCGTAGAGGCGCATCACGGTCTCGGCGGCGGCCCGGCGCCAGTCGTAAACTTGGGCGCACACCGCGTCGCCTGCCTCGGGGAGCCGGCCGAGATCGACGATGACGATGTCGCCCGGCAGATAGCCCCGCTGCTCAAGCGCACGCGTGCGCATCGTCCAGGGGTCGGCGGCCTTGCGCCCGCTGATGAGCGCCTTGATCGCGGCCGAGAGGATGGGGTCCGCGTCCTTGGCGTCGAACGGCACCGCGTCCTCGGCAAGCCCGCGGAATGTCGCCGGCGCGGAGGGGTCGCCACCAAAGAACGCGATGCCGCTGTACTCCTGAAGCCTGCTGATCGTGCGGGCGTGCAGCGTTGCGCCGCTATCGTCCTTCAGCAATCGCGTGAGAGTCGAAGCCGCGACGCCCACTTCCTTGGCGATGCGGGTCGGCGGCTTGCGCATATGCGCAATGACCCGCCGCAGGTAGTCGCGATGCTGACGCGAAGTTTCTTCGTCGCGCGGCAAATCGGGGTACTCGGCAGTTACTAAGCTCATGGTTGCCATCCCAAGGAGAACAAACCATGAACTAGCGGTTTTGGCAAGTTCGCCGCCTATTATGCAATACAGTTTAGACACAAGCATCTTGATAGTTTGCATGGACATGATTGCAATATTCGATCATTATCATTGCGATACTGAAATAGAAGCCGAAGTATTCGACAAGTAAAACCAGCGCTCGATAGAGGCGGGCGGCCCAGCGACGCACGTGGGCGAGGGAGGGCGTCTACGTCGGCGGTGCGATGGGCCTCAGCCGGTGCGGCAGGACCACGCCCTTGATCGTCACGCGCGCGTCGTCGATCACCAGCGGCCGCCGCAGCTGCTCGTCAAATGTCGCTCCCACCAGAACCGGCGGCGCGTAAATCCGCATCACCGTCTCCGGCTCCCGGCGGCCCAACACGTAAACCTCCGCCCGCACCACGTCGCCCGGCTCGGGCTGACGGTCGAGATCGACGATGACGATGTCGCCCGGCAAATAGCCGAGGCACTCGAGCGCGCGCGTGCGGATGGTGCACGAATCGACGCCGCCGCGGCTGCCGATCAGCGCCTTGATCGCGGCTGATACGGCCGGATCCGCGCTCTCCGCGTCAAACGGCACCGCGTCTTCGGAAAGCCCGCGCAGGCCCGACGGCGCCGGTGCATCGCCGGCCGAGAAGGAGATGCCGCTGTACTTCTCGAGCTTGGTGATGTTGCGCGCGTGCAGTGTGCCGGTGCTGTCCTCCTTGAGCACGCGGCTCAGGCTGGAAGCCGAAAACCCCGCGGCTTCGGCGAGCGGGGTTGGCTTCATGCGCGTGTGATCGAGGACACGCCGCACGTACTCGCGGTGTTGACGCGAGGTTTCGTGGGGATCGGCGCGGGCCACAATGGGACGTCCTGCGATGATTTGCGCTCGCGCTAATATGCAATAAAGGTTTATGGTGATCATCTTGTTAGTTTGCATTGTGTAGAATTGCTTTTTTCAATCTAACAATTGCGCAAGCACAATAGAGCCGAGTATTCGCTCCCCACGACACCGCACGATACTCATTCCGCGCGCGCGCGGCGTGCAATCCGCATGCAAATACAACGAAAAAGCGCGCGAATATTTTGGGTGCGCGGCGTGTTCAGCGCGTCGCCAGATCGGGAGGCAGGCGGATGGCCATCGCTTGCCGAGCAGCAAGCAACCTGGAAATGGTACAATGGCCCGTCTGTACGGGCTCGGCCCGCCGAATCCGAAAGGAACCGCCGCTATGAAAACGACCTATGACGCCGAGGCGGACGCCCTTTACGTGCGATTTTCCGAAACTCCGGTGGTCGAAAGCGAAGAAGTATCGGACGGCGTCGTGCTCGACTTCGACGCGGAGGGGCGAATCGTCGCCATCGAACTGATCGACGCCAGCAAGCACCTCGCCGCGGGCGCAGACATTCCAACGGCCGCAGAGTGAAGATTGAGCACGGCGCTGCAAGCCAGTTACCGGATCATCTTGATCCCGCCTTCGTCCGAGCCCTGCTTGCCATGTTCTTGCAACTGTCTGAGCAATAGCGCGAGTCCGCGCGACGGGTCGCAGTGCCCCGACGTCGCCGACGTGAAAAGGACGAGCGCAATACGAACATGTTCGTATACTGACGGCCTGCGGTCGATCTCCTCCGAATTCACTCCACATCTCGAACACCATGAAACGCAGCAGCGATGGCGCCTCGATTACAAGCTGCAAATCGTCGGTATCGACATCAATCACGACGCTCGCTCTGTCGAGCAATTTATTCCCGATAAGTCTCTGAGCGAATCCAGATTTGTCATCAGCATCCACATACGCAGCTAAGTGCTTCAACCCTTCGAGATACGGTTCGATCAAGATGAAAGGTTCCTTGTACGGTTGATCTCCTTTATCCATCAGCCATCTTGTGATTTGACCCCAGTGGGACATGAAACCGGCCACACCTGCCGGCGATGAAAGCATCCGCGCTTTGTCCCAAAGTCGAAGATTTTGCGCCGTTGTGATGACAACCATTTCGTTGATACCGGAGGCTCCGACAATATGAACCCCAGACGGTGGCATACCCAATAGCGTTTCTCCCCGCTGGGGCGCTCTCGGGGTGCCATGATCATGAACATAATATCCACCACGGTCCCGAATGATCGTAGTCCGGATGAGGGCACGCATGGGTGTTGGCGGCTTTGTTGTCGAATTTTGCCATGACCCTAGGGGCGATTCTCCCTACATTCCAGCCGCCTGCATTGCTCCCTGCCGGAAATCGGCGAAATGTCCAAACCCGAAATCGTCTTTACGCGACATGCGGAAACGATGATGGCCGAACGCGGCATCAAACAGGAGTGGATCAAAACGACCATTGCCGAACCGGACACGACGGGACCCGACCCAGCACGACCCGATGTGCGACGGGCATTTCGCATGATCCCGGAAAATGGCAACCGCACCCTGCGCGTCGTATACGCGACCATCGGCGACACGGTCCGTGTCGTAACCGCCTTTTTCGATCGGGGCCGCCGCCGCTAGCGGTTTTGGTTAGCCGCCGCAGGCGCCGGCTGGCACTCCCGGCAATGGCGCAAGCTTCAGCCGGCGCGCGGCCGCTTCATCGGCGCGGTAGATCGGCGCTTCGTTCGAGCCCGCTGGCATCGCGGCGATTCCCGTGCCGATGAAACTGCCGGGAGAATCCGGCTCGAGCGCCGCGGCCGCGAGCCCGGCGGCCGGCTGGTTCATCGGTACGAAGCGCGTGCCGGCCGGGAGCACCAGGGATTTCATCATGAGTTCGACGTCGACCGACTGGTCCGGATTGATGCTCTCGCGGTTGATGCGTTTCACCGCGCCTTTGAGGACAAACGCTTCCGCATCGATTGAAGCCGGCGCGGCGAGCGCGCACACCGCAATCATATCGAGCGCCAGCCGGTCGGCGGCGGCGCCCGCGTCGCCGAGCAGAATGTAGCCGGCCGGCCGCGCGCGCTTTGCCGTCGCGGTGATCGCGCGGGAATCCTGGAATTGCACCGTGGTCGGCCGCTCGCGCGCGCTCTCCGGATCGATCATCGGCAGGTCTACCGGCGCGACGGCGAGGCGATGCGCGACGATGAGATCGCGACGCGCGGCTGCGCTTGCGCGGCGAGCTTCACGCACGGTCTCGTGCAGGCGGCGCGGGTCGCCCGCGGCCGTTGAGATCACCGCTTCGGCGGCGAGCACGTGGGTCGCGACCCGGCGCTGGAACGCCTGCATGCCGACGCCGACCCCGCGCGTCTCGATCAGGAAGGACACCGCGCCCATGAGGCCGAAGGCGTTGCGCGCGATGCCAGCCGCGTTGCCGCCCATGGAGACGAGCTTGTCGTCGGGGCGGTAGCTCGTGGTGTGATACCAGAAGCTCGTCAGGCCATGCGCCTGCCAAGCGCCCTCAAGCGCCGGCCGGAATACGCCGTCGGCAAGCGCGGTGATGGCCGGCTGCACCATCGGGTGCGTGGCGTACAGAAACATCGCGTCGCTCGCCTCGATCGCACCGAATTTCTGCAGCCAGCGGTTGGCGACCGAAAACTCGTGCGCATCGATGACCACGTCGGGCGGAAGCTCAATCAACTTGGCATGCAGCGCGGCACTCTCAGGCAACGTCAGCAGCAAGTGGTCGCGATTGAGATCGGCGCCGCTGCCGGTCGCGCGGGTGAATGCGGCCGCGCCGTCCGGATTGGCGCGCGGCACCACGACGACCGTCGCGCGATCGAGATACGGCGCAAGCGGCCCGTCGGCGAGGCTCGCGGCGAGCGCCAGCATGGCTTCGCCGCCGGCGGGCTCGTTTCCATGTTGCAGGCCGATAAACCAGAGGATCGGGCGGCCGAGCGCCACGACCGCCGCCGGATCGCCCAGGCCTTCTTTGGTGAACAGCAAATACGGAATATCGCGGCCCTGCGCCGATCGCCCGAGCGAGCCGAGCACGAGGCCGGGAACGCGCGCTTTGAGCGCCGCGAGATAAGCCTCCATCTCGGCCAGGGTAGTGAAGTCCGTGCGGCCGGGCGCGAGGGCGGGCGTGTCGAGCGTCATCGGCACGTCGGGATAGCGCGCAAGCACCGCTGCGCCCTGGCGGTATTCCGCCTCGCGGTCGAGCTCCTGCCCGGACAGCGGCGAAGCAGAGAGAGCGACCAAAACCAGCAGCGGTAGCAACCGTCCCATGAGAAGTACTCCGCGCCGCGCCGACTGTAGCCGATCCTGGGGGCGCACAGCCCCCTTTTTGTCACAATCGATCTCACGGCGGTCACAAATTTGTTGGATGATTGAACAAGTCAGTCAGGCAAACGCGGCGCGGAATACCGCCGCGCGGCGGGAGGAAGGGCGTTGCGTAGCGATTCGCGTAACCGGAGCGGCGCCGGGCCGCACGTCGTCACCATCGGCAATCACAAGGGCGGCTGCGGCAAATCGACCGTCGCGATGCACCTGATCGTGTCGCTGCTCAAGGACAAGCGGCGCGTCGCCTCGTTCGACCTCGACCTCACCCAGCAGACGCTCACGCGTTACATCGAGAACCGCATCGAATGGGGGCGGCTGCACGACGTCCCGCTCGAAGCACCCGACCACTATACCGTCGCCGAGCCGAGCGTTACCGCCCCGCATCCCGAGGCGACCGACGCGAGCGTGTTCACCTCGACGCTCGCGTCGCTGCCGCCGGGCTACGACTACGTCGTCATCGATACGCCGAGCGGCGAGAACCACCTGAGCCTGCTCGCGCACGCGCTCGCCGACACGCTGATCACCCCGATCAACGACAGCTTCGTCGACCTCGACGTGATCGGCACCATGGCCCCCTCGAGCGACTTCAGGCCCCGCCGCTCGCGCTATTCCGAGATGGTGGCGAACGCGGGCGAGCGGCGCAGCCTCGTGTCGAGCCGGCCGACCGACTGGGTGGTGGTGCGCAATCGCCTGCCGCGGCTGATGTCGCGCAACCAGCGGCAGGTCAAGGAAATGCTCGAGACGATGGCGCCGGAACTCGGCTTCCGCACCGCGCGCGGGCTTTCCGACCGGGTGATCTACCGCGAGTTCTTTCCCGTCGGGCTGACCGCCTTCGATCCGCTCGACGAGAACCGGCTCGGCCTCAAGGCGAACCTCGCCCATGTGATGGCGCGCGCGGAGGTGCGCGACCTGATGCAGGACATCGGCGTGCTGCCGTCCGACGAGAAGCTCGACTTCGAAAGTCGGGTCAATCTGATCGTGAGCGAGCTGCGCCTGCCGCCTGTGACCCTGCTCGGTCCGCCGCTGCAGGCAAAATCCCCGGTCTAAGCCCTTGGGGCTACTACGGTCCTTGCACCGTCGCCGGAAGTTGATAGCGTTCCCGCGGACAAGGACGGGACCGTATGACGGACGGGAACGCCGAGCAGGGACTGCCGCGCGCGGCCCGGCTCAAAGAGGCGGTGCGCCAGGCGCGCATCGACATGGCCGAGCGCACCGGGGTCGTGGTCGATTTGCACGACGCCGAGGTGGCGCGGCTCGAAATCCTCAACGAGGCGCTCGATCCGCTGTTCGCCGATATCCCGGCCGAGGTCGAGCTGTTCGAACGCGGCATCACGCGGGGCGACCCGCCGCGCCTGTGGATCGACATGATCGCCCACGTGGTGATGGGGCGCGACAAGCGAATTTATCGTTTCGTGCAGGACACCCGCTACGGCCGCCGCGTGCTCGGCGAGACGCCGGACGTTGAGGAGGCGGCGGCGCTCGTGACCACCTACGCCGCGCGGCGCCTCGTCGAGCGCGAGCGCGTGCTCGCCGGCGACACCGAGCTTGCCGCGCGCGACGTGCTGATCGATCGGGTCGCGCGCAAGCGCCGGCGCCGGCGGATCTTCGGCGTGCTGATCATCGGCCTGCTGCTCGGCGTGCTTGTTGGTGTCGCCGGCTTGTTCGCGCTGGCGTGGTGGTCAGTGCCTTAATGATAATGTACGCCGCTCAATCTCGCTGAGTGCGCCGTCGCTGACGCCGCGCGTGACCGCTTCGCAGCGCCAGCCGTTTCCCTCCCGCTCGATCGCATAAAGATTGTACGCCGCCGGATGGCCGTGCGGATCTTCGGCCGCTGATGCCGACGGCACGCCGACGGCGGGCACCCGGCCATTGGGACCGTCGAGCCAGGCGAGCAAATGAACATGGGCGTGGCCGTGCAGCACCAGTTCGGCGCCGTGTTCGGCGATGATCCGGCGCAGCGGCCCGGCGTCGATCAGGCGTTTCATGTGCTGCTTGAAGCGCGACACCGGCGGATGATGAATCAGCACGACGCGGAACGCGCCCTCGCGGCCGAGCGTGGCGAGCACGTCGGCGAGCCGCATCAACTGATCGGCGCCGAGCCGGCCGGTCGCCATCAGCGGCCCGGTCGGCACCGCGGTCGAAAGGCCGACGAGCGCCACCGACCCGCGCCGGCGCACGAAGGGAAAATGCGTCGCGGCGCCCGGTGCGGTGAGCGGCCCGTCGGCATCGCCGCGCATGTAATCGCCCCAGTAGCGCAGCGGATGCGCCGCGGCGGCGCGCACATAGGCATCGTGGTTGCCGGGCACGACTGTGACCCGTTCGGGTGGCCCGAGCCGCGCCAGCCATTGGTGCGCGGCGGCGAACTCGGCGGTGAGCGCGAGATTGACGAGGTCGCCGGTGACCGCGATGTGATCGACGTTGCGCTCCGCAATGTCGCGCTCGATCAGCGCGAGCACTTCCCCCCGATGAATGGTATGGCGGCCGCGGTACCAGTTGATGAAACCAAGGCCGCGCTTGTTGGCGAGGTCGCGCGCGCGCGGCGTCGGAATGGGTCCGAGGTGCGGATCGGACAGATGGGCGAGAAGGAACACGGAGCATGATCCCGAAAAGTGGATACCCGTTTTCGGAAAAGATCATGCTCCAAAGATAAAAAGGAGCATGACGAAGTAGGAGGGGTAATGCCGAGCTACGAGCTGCCGATCAATATGCCCGCGATAAACACCAGCGCGCCGCCGACCATCACCTGGAACGCGGCGGCGAGGAACGGCGTATCCATGAAGCGATAGCGGATCCATGAGATGACGCAGAGTTCGACGACCACGACCGCGATCGAGATGGCGGTGGCGGTCCAGAAGTCGGGGATGAGATAGGGCAGGGTATGCCCGAGCCCGCCGATCGCCGTCATCACCCCGCACACGCCGCCGCGCAGCACCGGCGCGCCTCGCCCGGTAAGCGAGCCGTCGTCCGACAAGGCTTCGGCGAATCCCATCGAGATGCCGGCGCCGACCGAGGCGGCCATGCCGACCAGGAACGCGTCCCACGGCCGCTGCGTCGCAAAGGCGGCGGCGAACAGCGGCGCGAGAGTCGAGACGGAGCCGTCCATCAGGCCGGCGAGGCCGGGCTGCACGTACTGCAGCACGAACATGCGCCGCGCCGTTTCTTCTTCCTTGGCACGCGCGTCCTTGGTGAGGATGCTCTCGTCGAGGCGCTCGGCGAGGTCCTCGTGTTTTTCCTCCGCGTCGGCGAGGCGGTCGAGCAGGTCGCGGATCGAGGCGTCGCGCGCCCCCGCCGCGGCCTTGCGGTAGAAGCGGGCGGTCTCATACTCCATCTCGGCCGCGTATTTGCGCACCTCGTCGATGCCGAGCGGGCGCACCAGCCATAGCGGCTTGTGGCGCACGAAGCCGCTCACGTCCTGGCGGCGGATCAGCGGAAGGTATTCGCCGAACTTTTCGCGATAGAGGTCGAACAGCTGGGTGCGATGGCGCACCTCCTCCTCCGCCATCTCTTCGAATATCTTGGCGGACGCCGGATATTGCTGGCGCAGCCCTTCGGCGAAGCCGCGATAAATGCGACTGTCCTCTTCCTCGTTGGTGATAGCGAGGGCAAGGATTTCCGCTTCGGTCAGGTCGCGAAATCGCTTCACAGAGGCCCCCTCTTTTTAATTATTCTAAGGTAGGCTTACAGGCTGGAACGGCCCATTGGCAAGGGCGCAGAGCGACGGCGACAGGATGAATTCGGGCGGGGACAAACCGATCGATCGGCTGGTGCGGGCGGCTGAACCGTCGCTGCGCTCGCTGCTGCATCTCGTCTGGCGCTTCACCCGCGGAGTGACGCTCGGCGCCCGGGCGGTGGTGATCGACGCGGGCGGCAAGGTGTTCCTGGTGCGCCACAGCTATGTCTCCGGCTGGCACCTGCCGGGCGGCGGGGTCGAGCCGGGCGAGACACTGGTGCAGGCGCTCGCGCGCGAACTGCGCGAGGAGGGCAACATCGAGGTGGTGGACACGCCGCAGCTGCACGGCGTGTTCTACAATCCGGTCGATTCCCCGCGCGACCATGTCGCCGTGTTCGTGGTGCGCGTGTTCCGCCAGGATCCCGGCGAGCCTGCAAGCCGCGAGATCGTCGAGCGCGGGTTCTTCTCGCTCGACGCGCTGCCGAAGGAGACGACGCCCGGCACGCGCCGACGCCTCGCCGAAGTACTGGAAGGCGCGCCGATGGCGGCGAAGTGGTGAGCACGACAACAGGAGATTGATCTATGCAGGTCTTCAGTCTCGAGCGCGAGCAGCAGTGGGATCCCGGGCGCCACGTGGAAAAAATCCTCGGCAAGATCGCCGGCGGCGACGTGACCGTCGCCTGCTGGGAGCCGGGGCAGATCAGCCCGTACCACTGCCATCCGAACGCGACGGAAATCTATTTCTGCTTTTCCGGCGGCGGCACCATGCGCACGCCGCAGGAGACGGTTGCGGTGACGCCGGGCTCGTTCGTGGTGCATCCGCCCGGCGAAGTGCACGAATATGCCAACGGCCCGGAGCGCACGCTTCTGTTCCGCGTGCGCTACGGCACCGACATGCAAACGCGCCACATGGACTGGCGTGGCAATCCCACATTCAAACAATCAGCGCAGGACGCGGAATATTATCGGCAGAATCCGCAGCCGTAGGCCCGGCTGACATTACTGCCTCGTGCTCTAGCTGCGCACGCGCCCGCCGTCGACGTTAAGCGTTTGGCCGGTCATGAAGGCGGCATCGTCGCTGGTGAGGAACGAGAGCACGCCGATGAGGTCCTCGGGAACCTCGGGCGCTTGATCGCCTGCATTTGCGCCACCAGCGCGTATTCCTCGTCCATGCTGGCGATGCCGGTGCGCGGCTTGCGCGCGAGCGTGCCGGGCGTGCGCGTGAGCCCGGGCGAGATCGCGTTGACCGTGATGCCGAACGGCGCGAGTTCGGAGGCGAGCGCGCGGGTGAAGCCGACGATGCCGCCCTTGCTCGCCACGTAGTGCACAAAGCCGGTGACGACCGAGCCGAGCGTGCTCGAGGCCATGTTGACGATGCGCCCCCATTGGCGCCGCTTCATGCCGGGCACGAAGGCAGCGGTGACGAGAAACACGCCGTCGAGGTTGATCGCCATGAGCGCCCGCCAGTCGGCGAAGGTCATGGCGTCGAACGGCTGCTGGGGAAAAATGCCGGCGCAATTGACGAGGATGTCGCAGCGGCCGAAGCGCTCCTCGACTTGCTTGGCGAGCGCGGCGACTGAATCGGGTGAAGCAACATCGCAGGCGACCGCGAGCGCGCGGCGGCCCGCCGCTTCCACCATGCGCACGGTCTCGTCCGCCGGCCCCAGGTCGGCGACGACGACATCGACGCCCTCCTCTGCAAGCCGCCGCGCGAACGCCTGGCCGATGCCGTTGGCGCCGCCGGTGATGACCGCGACTTTGCCCTGATGGCCCTTGGCCATGCTGATCTCCGGCGAATGGTGAGTGGTGAATGGTGAGTGGTGACTACTATACAATGCTCACTACTCGCCCATTCACCACTCACCATTCACTACTCACCATTCCTCACAGCTTCAGCAGCCGCGGCAGCCATAGCGAGATGGCGGGGAAATAGGTCACCAGCATCAGCACCGCGAACATCACGGCGTAAAACGGCCAGATGCGCCGCATCACCTCTTCGATCGTCACCTTGCCGACCGCGCAGCCGACAAACAAAATCGCGCCGACCGGCGGGTGGCACAGCCCGATGCCGAGATTGAGCATCATGATCATGCCGAAGTGCACCGGATCGACGCCGAAGTTGACCATCACCGGCAGGAGGATCGGCGTGCAGATGAGGATCGACGGGGCCATGTCGACGAGGCAGCCGAGCACCAGCAGCAGGATGTTGATCAGGAACAGGATCACGTTCTTGTCGCTGGAAATAGTGAGAAAGAATGCGGTGATCTTGCCCGGCATCTGGGTGAGCGCCATCACGTAGCCGACGCTCGAGGCGCAGGCGATGAGCGTCATCACCATGGCGACGGTGCTCAAGGTCCGGTGCACGAGCGACGGCAGGTCGCGCCAGCGATAATCCCGATAGATGAACATGGTGACGAAGAACGCCCATACGCAGGCGACCGCGCCCGCCTCGATCGCGGTGAACACGCCGCCGAGAATGCCGCCGAGGATGATGGCGAGTGTGATCAGGCCCCACAGCGCCTCGATGACGATCTTGCCGGCGTGCTGGAGCGGTATGGTCTGGCCGCGCGGATGACCGTCGCGGTAGGCGATCACCAAACAAAGAATGATGATAGAGAAGCCCAGCAGCAGTCCCGGCACCACGCCGGCCATGAACAGGCTGATGATCGAGATGGTACCTCCGGTGGCGAGCGAATAGATCACGGCGTTGTGGCTGGGCGGCACCAGCAGCGCCTGCACCGAGGCGGTGATCGTCACGTTGGTGGCGAACACGCGCGGGAATCCCGACTTTTCCATCTGCGGGATCATAACCGAGCCGATCGCGGAAGTGTCCGCCACCGCCGAGCCGGAGATGCCGCTGAGGAACGTGGTGGCGACGACGTTGACGACCGAGAGGCCGCCGCGCACGCGGGTGAAGCCGACCAGCACGTCGGCAAAGCGCACCAGCCGGCGCGCCATGCCGCCCTCCGCCATGATGGCGCCGGCGAGCACGAAGAACGGAATCGTGAGCATCGCGACCTTGCTCACCCCGTCGGAAATTTTCAGCATCACGGCTTCGAGCGGGATGCCAATCCACGCCGCGCCGGCGATCGCCGCAAGCGCGAGCGAATAGGCGATCGGCACGCCGATCAAAAAACACACCAGCATGGTCGCGAGCAGAACGAAAATGTCCATCGGCCGATCTCTATTCGAACGCCGCGGCGGCGCCGTGCTCCGGATCCGGCGCGGGTTCGGGCGGCGGACCGATGAGGACGCGCTCGATCACGAACATGAGCAGGAAGGCGCCGCCGATCGGGATCGGCAGATAAGTCACGCCCACCGAGAGAAACGGGAAATCGGCGATCGTGTTGTCCCAGGTGGCATCGACGAGCTTGATGCCCCAATTGACCATGAACAGCGCCATCACGGCCATCAGTCCTTCGACCACGAGACCGATCGCGCGGCGCGGCCGCTCCGGCAGCATGCCGACGAAGAAACCGACGTTCATGTGCAGGCCGCGCCGGTAGCAGCTCGCCGCGCCGACGAACGTGAGCACGATCGTGAGCAGCACCGCCATCGGCTCGGGCCACGATGACGCCGAATTGAGCACGTAGCGCGTGAACACCGCCCAGGGGATGACCGCCGAGATGAGAACGAGCGCGACGCCGGCGACCACGACACAGACGAAATAGAGCGCATCCATGGCGGCGCGGAAGGTGTGCAGCATTGAGGTCCCCAGAGAATTACGTTGCTAAGGGTTAGATCGCGAAACAAACTGAACGTCATCCTGAGGAGCGCGCCGAAGGCGCGCGTCTCGAAGGATGGAAGCAAGCTCCGAGCGTGTTTCCACCCTTCGAGACGGTCGCGCGCCAAGCGCGCGCGACCTCCTCAGGGTGACGGCGAGTTTGTTGCGCCCATTGAAGTTGTCGATCGCGGCACGGAGCGGGCTGACTACTGCACTTCCTGAATCCGCTTGATCATGTCGGCGTATTTCGGGCCGTATTTGTCCCACACCGGCTTCACCGCATCCTGGAACGGCTTCTTGTCCGGCACCTCGATGATCTGAATGCCGGCAGCCTTGGCCTTTTCGATCGCCTGCTGCTCGTACTGCTGCCACAGCACCCGCTCTTCCGCCTGCGCCTCACGGCCGAATTTCGTGAGCAAGCCCTGCTCGTCCTTCGATAGCGTGTCCCAGGTCTTCTTCGAGAACACGAGCACCTCCGGCACGATCAGGTGCTCGGTGAGCGTATAGTATTTGGCCACCTGATAATGATTATCGAAGACGAAGCTCGGAGGGTTGTTCTCCGCGCCGTCGACGACGCCTGTTTGCAGCGCGCTGAACACCTGGTCGTAACCCATGGCGACTCCGTTGCCGCCGAGCGCGTTCATCATATCGACGAACATCGGGTTGCCCATCACGCGCACCTTCATGCCCTTGAGGTCGCCGATGTCATGGACCGGTTTCTTGGTGTCGTAGACGTTGCGCGCGCCGGCATCCATCCAGCAGATGCCGATGAGGCCGGCCTTGGGATTGTTGCTGATCTTGTCGAGCAGCTCCTGCCCGATCGGCCCGTCGATCACCTTCTCCATATGCGCGGTGTTGCGGAACAGGAACGGCAGGTTGAACACGTTGAGATCGTCGATCACCGGCCCGAGCGCGCCGACGCTGACGCGGGCGAACTGGATGGCGCCGACCTGCGCCTGTTCGATCGCCTCTTTCTCGCCGCCGAGCTGCATCGAGCCGAACATCTGTACGGAAAGCCGGCCATTGGTCGCTTGCTCGAGCTTCTTGCCCAGGCTCTCGACTGCGACGACGGTCGGATAGCCGGCCGGGTGCACGTCTGAGGCTTTGAGCACCAGCTTCTGCTGGGCAGCCGCGCCGCGCGGATAGAGCGCGAAGGCGGCGCCGGCGGCAGCAAGCCCGAGCGCAGCGCGGCGATCGATTGTGTGATGCTTCATGAGAACCTCCCCTCGTTGGCGTTATGACATTTTGGCCGGCTGACCGGCGTTTGTTGAGACGCAGAGCTTGTTCTGGTCTTATATACTAGTATATCAATGCCGCCAAGCCGGAATCGTGACGGGCTTTTCAGCGACAGGATCAAGCCGTGGCCTCATCCGGACGGAACACCCAAGCAGCCTCGGCGCGCCCTGGCGGTCGACCGCGTGCCGGCAACGCCGCGCACCTGATTTATCGCGAGGTGCGCGAGGACATCGTGTCGATGCGGCGCAAGCCGGGCGAGCCGATCGTGGAGCGGGAAATCGCCCGCGCGCGCGGCGTAAGCCGCACGCCGGTTCGCGAAGCGCTGTTGCGGCTTGCCGATGAAGACCTCGTCGACATCTTCCCGCAATCTGGGACGTTTGTCGCGCGGATCCCCGTCGGGGCGCTGCCCGAGGCGATCCTGATGCGCACGGCGCTCGAGCAAACAACCGCGCGTCTGGCGGCGGCGCGGGCCGATGCCGCCGACCTCGCCCGCCTGCGCGAGCTGATCGAGGTCCAGCGCGGCGTCGAGGCGCGCGGCGACGGCGACCGGTTCCATGCGGCCGATGAGGCGTTCCATGCGGCCATCGCCGAAGCGGCGGGCCACCCCGGCATCTGGCGCTTCATCGAGCAGGTGAAAATCCAGGTCGATCGTTATCGCCGGCTCACGCTGCCGGTGCCGGGCCGCATGCGCCGCGTGATCAAGGAACACGCCGCGATCCTCGCCACGATCGAGGCGCACGATCCGGAGGGCGCGATGGCCGCCATGGCGGCGCATCTCGAAGCATTGCGCGCCTCGATCGGCGACGTCCGCGACCTAAATCCGGATTATTTCCTCGATGGATCGCTGCCGCCACACACACCACCGTCATCCTGAGGGCGAGCGCGACGAAGTCGCGCGAGCGTCTCGAAGGATGGAAGCAAACACCGCCTTTCTTTCCACCCTTCGAGACGCCGCGCTGCGCGCGGCTCCTCAGGGGTGAGGGTTGAGTTTGTTGCTCGACTACCCTGCCTTGCGTCGCTGCCCAATCCCCAGCTCGGCAAATATTTCTTCGTTATGCTGGCCAAGTGTCGGCGGCGGCGTATCGACCCGCGCGCCGCCGTGCGCGAAGGTGAAGGCGGTCACCGGCACGCCGAAGCCGCCGTCCATGCCGGGCACCTTGTCGTGGCGGTGAATGATGCCGCGCGACGCCATCTGCGGGTCGGCGATCGCCTCGCGCATGGTGCGCACGCGCACGGCGGGCACGTGTCGCGCCTGCAGGAATTCCTCCCATTCGTCTGCCGTGCGCGTGACCATGATCTCCTCGAGCAGCGCGACCTCGCGGGCATGATCCTCCTCGCGCTCATCATTCGTGCGCTTGATCATGTCCGGGCGGCCGAGCACGGTCCACAGGCGGCGCTGCTGGCGCAGGTTGCTCGCGCCCAGCATCACCAAGCCGTCTTTTGTCTCGTAGGCGCCGTTGGTGGCGTGGTTGTGCCGGTTGCCGTGCGGCTTGGGGTGCACGCCGTTGCGCAGATAGCCGGTCACGTGCGAGCCCATCAGCACCATCGCGACGTCGAGCATGGCCATGTCGATGCGCTGGCCGCGCCCGGTGCGCTCGCGCTGGAACAGCGCCGTCGCCAGCGCAAAGGCGCCGGTGGTGCCGGTCGCGTAATCGATCGCTGGCGCGCCGAATTTCACCGGATGCACGTCCTTGGTGCCGGTCATCGCCATGATACCGGAGGTCGCCTGGATCAGATGGTCGTAGGCGGTCTGCTCGCGCCGCGGGCCGCCCTGGCCGAACGCCGAGAACGACGCATAGATCAGGCGCGGGTTGATGGCGGAAAGCACGTCGTAGCCGAGCCCGATCGCCTCGAACGCGCCGGGACGATAGTTCTCGACGAACACGTCGGCGGTGGCGACGAGCTTCTTGAGTATCTCGCGGTCGCCGGCGTCTTTCAGGTCGAGCGTGATCGAGCGCTTGTTGGACGCTTGTGTCAGGAACGATGTTCCCATGTGGCGGCGGTTGAGCGCCTTGTCGGTGCCGGTGCCGCGGCTCTGGTCGGGATCGTCGGGATGTTCGACCTTGATCACGTCGGCGCCGAGCACGGCGAGCTGATAGGTCGCGAACGGCCCGGCGAGCACGTGCGTCACGTCGATCACCCGGATTCCCTCGAACGGTCGCATGGCGCTTCTCCCTGTTCCGCTGCCGGAGGCGGGAGCATACAGGGATCGCGACGGCTTTCGGAACTGGGATTCGATCCGCTACCATCGAATTGAGGGCCAATGGGACACATCGGTGTCATCTCGGATACCCACGGGCTGCTGCGGCCGCAGGCGATGGAGGCGCTGCAGGGCTCAGCGCAGATCATCCATGCGGGAGACGTCGGCAGGCCGGAGATTCTCGATGAGCTGCGGCGGATTGCGCCGGTGGTGGCGGTCCGAGGCAACGTGGACCGCGGCGCCTGGGCGGACCAGCTGCCGGTCAGCGAAATCGTCGAGCACGACGGCGTCCTTCTCTACGTCCTGCACATTCTCGAGGACCTCGACCTCGATCCGTCCACGGCCGGCTTCCGTGCGGTGATCACCGGCCACACGCACCGGCCGAAAATGGAGACCAAGAACGGCGTGCTCTATTTCAATCCCGGCAGCGCCGGGCCGCGCCGGTTCGACCTGCCGGTTTCGGTGGGACGGCTGTCGATCGTGGACGGCAAGCTCACCGGCGAACTCGTGTATTTTCAGGCCTAATTGCTGTGCTTATGATTGGCAGCAACACCGCCTGCAGAAACGCAACGGGGAGGAAACAATGCCGTCACGCAACGCGACTTTGTCCTATGCTGCCGTGGCCATCAGCGCAGCGATGGTGTCGGCAGCGGCGACCTACGGCGCCATGACGTTCGTCGCACCCTCGCGCGCACAGACCGCGCCGGCGCCGACCCAACGCATCGACGTGATGACGCAACCGCTCGCCGACATTCCCGGCCGCGAGGTGCGCATCACATTGCTCGACCTGATGCCGGGTCACGCGAGCCCGCCGCACCGCCATCCCAATCACCACGTGTTCGGCTACATCGCCGACGGGACGTACGAATGGCAGATCGGCGACGGCCCGGTGAAGACGTTCAAGGCGGGCGAGGCTTTTTATGAGCCGCCTGGCGTGCTGCACGCATTATCGCGCAACGCCAGCTCGACCGACCGCGCCAAGGTCGTGGTGTTCATGGTCGCCGACGCCAAGCAGCCGAGCACGGTGGTCGAGGGCGGGAAGAAATAGTCACGCGCGGACCAACTCCGGCGTCAGCTCCGCGTGCACCGCGCGGAACGCCGCGACGGCGCCGTCCACATCCGCATCCGTGACATGCCGATGGGTGACCAGGCGCAGCTGCGTGCGGTTCCAGACGCCGGCGCGCAGGCTGCGCGCCGCAAGCGCCTTGACGCATGAGGCGCCGTCGGCGCCGGTCGCGGTGAGATCGACCATCACGATGTTGCTCTCGACCTTGCGCGGATCGGCAAGCCGCGGGTCCAGGGCGTGGAGCCCCTCGGCGATGCGCCGGGCGCGGCGATGATCGTCGGCAAGCCGCGCCACCATGGTGTCGAGCGCAACGATGCCGGCAGCCGCGATCACGCCGGCTTGGCGCATGGCGCCGCCCAGCATGCGCCGGAACGCGCGGGCGCGCTCGATGAAGGGCGCGGATCCGCACACGACCGAACCCACCGGCGCGCTCAGGCCCTTGCTCAGGCAAAAGCCGACGCTGTCTCCGTAGCGGGCGATTTCCGCGGCCGGCACGCCGAGCGCGATCGCCGCGTTGAACAGGCGCGCGCCGTCGATATGCACCGGCACGCCGTGGTCGACGGTCGCCGCCCGCACCTGTTTGAGCGACGCGAGCGGGATCACCGCGCCGCTGGCGCTGTTGTGAGTGGTCTCGACGCACACGACCGCGGTCGCCAGCCGCGTCGGCACCAGCCGCGCGCTGAGCATCTCACGCAGCGCTGCGACATCGAGACTGCCGCGCTCCGCCGGCACGAGCCGGTGGAAAAGGCCGGCGAGCCGCGCGATGCCGCCCATCTCCGAGCGCAGGATGTGGCTTTCCGGGTCGAGCAGCACCTCGCCGCCCTCCTGCGCATGGGCGAGCAAACACACGAGATTCGACATGGTGCCGCTCGCAACCAGCATGGCGGCTTCCTTGCCGGTCATGGCGGCGGCCTTGTCCTCGAGCCGGCGCACGGTCGGGTCGCCATCGCGCGAGTCGTCGCCCAGTTCGGCGCGCCGCATCGCCTCGCGCATTTCTTCGGTCGGCAAGGTCAACGTATCGCTGCGCAGGTCGATCATGAAAATTTCTCCATTTACAGCGCCGACAACTCATAGCGGCGCAGCAGCCGGTAGACGAGCGCGACCGGCAGGATGGTCACGATGATCAGCACGGTTGCGGCCGCCGCCGCAACCCCGGCGCTGGTGCCTTCGAGCGCCTGGAACATGGCGATCGTCATGGTGGACCATTGTCCGCTGTAGAGCACGACGGTCGAGCTCAGCTCCGACGCCACGGTCACGAACACGAGCACGGCGCCGCCGACAATGCCGCCGAGCATCAGCGGCACGGTTACCCGCAGGAACGTCGGGAGCGGCGCGACGCCCAGGTTGATGGACGCTTCCTCGAGGCTCGGGTCGATCTGGTGCAGGATCGCGCTCGCGCTGCGCACCGCGAACGGCAGCCGGCGCACGACGTAGGCGACGATCATGATCAGCGCCGTGCCGGTGAGGATCAGATAGCCGTGGCCGAAAGCGAGAATGAGACCGATGCCGAGTACGGTGCCGGCGACCGCGAACGGCGCGGTTGCGACCCCGTCGAGCAGCGCGGAGAAGCGGGAGCGCCGGCGCACGATCACGTAGCCGACCGGCACGCCGATCAGCGTCGCGCCGGCCGCCGCCACCAAGGCGAGCAGCACCGTGTTGGCAAGCGGGCGATAGGAGCGCGAGAACAGTTCCGTGAAATTGCCGAGCGAGAATGCGTATTGCAGCACCGGCCCCCGGAAGGCGAGAAACGAAATCACGACGACCGCGGCGAACGGAATGAGCGCCGCGCCGATCAGAGCCCAACAATAACAGCCGGCGAGCCGGCGCACGGTCGGAGTCACCGCCAGCAACGGCGCGGGCCGGCGCGCCATGGTGGCGTAGCGGCGGCGCGCGAGCGCGGCGCGCTGGACAAGCAGCGCCACGATCGTGCAGGCGATCAGCAGCACGCCGAGCACGCCGGCGGAGGCGGGGTTATCCGCGGTCTCCCCGACAAACAATTTGAACGCCTCGACCGCAAGGATCGGCTTGTCTTCGGCGAGCACGAACGGCACGCCGAAATTCTCCAGCGCCTCGATGAACACGAGAAGCGCGCCGGCGAGGATCGACGGCAGCGCGAGCGGCAGAATCACCGTGCGCAAGGTGCGCGCGCGCGGCGCGCCGAGATTCTGCGCCGCCTCCTCGACCGACGCCTCGATCGATTTGAACGCGGCGACCGCGGGTAGCACCACGTAGGGATAAAGCGTGAGCGTATAGGCGGCGATGATGCCCTTGAGCCCGTAGATCGACTCGAACGGCAGCCCGGCGGCGCGCAGCGCTCCGGTGGCGACGCCGGCGCGGCCGAACATCAGCACCAGCGCATAGGCGGACACGAAGGACGGCAGCACCAGCGGCAGCGCGGCGAGCGCCAGCAGCACGGACTTGCCGGCGATGGGCAGGCGCGCCACGCAGAAGGCGAACGGCACGCCCAGCAGAATCGCGAGCGCGGCGGCGGCGGCTGCAACCGTGAGGCTGTTGCCCAGCGCCTGCAAAAAGAACGGGCTCGAGAGCACGACCGCATAGTTGCGCAAGGTGAAGGAGGCACCCGCGGCATCGAGCACGCTGGCGCCGAACACGCTGAGCACGGGATAAACAAAAAACAGGCCGAGAAAGGCCGCGGCGACCGCGCCGACCGCGAACGAAAATCCATGCCGCGCGAACAGGGCGCTCACGCTTCGTCCTCCAGCACGACGACGCGCGCCGGATCGTAGGCGACGACAACATCGCCGGCCGCAACGTGCGGCGCGAGTGCCATGGCAGCAAGCGGCGTGCCGTCGGCGAGACGCACGACGAACCGCGTCACCGCGCCGAGATATTCGACCTCGTGCAGCGTGCCGGAGAGAGCGCGCCATCCGGGCGGCGGCGTTTCGCCGCCGGCCAAAAGCCGCAAGCTCTCGGGCCGCAAGGACAACGCCACGCGCGCGAAAGATTTCTCCTGCGGCAGCCGCGCCCGCAAGGTCGTGGCGCCGACCAGCACGTCGGCAACATCACCGTCGCGCCGGACCACCGCGCCGCGCAGCAGGTTGGTGGCGCCGACGAAACCGGCGACGAAACCATTGGCGGGCGCCTCGTAGATCGTGCGCGCCGCGTCCACCTGCTCGACCCGGCCGGCGCGCATCACGGCGATGCGGTCGGAAATCGCCAGCGCCTCTTCCTGGTCGTGGGTGACGTAGATTACCGTGATGCCGAGCGTGCGCTGAAGCGCACGAATCTCGCCGCGCATCTCCACGCGCAGCTTGGCGTCGAGGTTCGACAGCGGCTCGTCGAGCAACAAAACGTCCGGCTCGATCGCCACCGCGCGAGCAATGGCGACGCGCTGGAGCTGTCCGCCGGAGAGCTGATGCGGCCAGCGCGCGGCAAAACCGTCGAGCCGCACCAGCTTGAGCGCGCGTTCCACTTTGCGAGCGATTTCCTCGCGCGCGAGCTTGCGCGCCTTGAGTCCGTAAGCGACGTTGCCGCCGACGTCGAGATTGGGAAACACGGCGTAGTTCTGGAACACCATGCCGGTGTTGCGCCGATGCGGCGCGACCGTATCGACGCGGCGCTCGCCAAACAAAATCCGCCCGCGGTCGAGCTCGCAAAAACCCGCGACCATGCGCAACAAGGTGGTCTTGCCGCAGCCGGAAGGCCCGAGCAGGGTGAAGAATTCGCCGTCGCGGATGGCAAGCGAGACGCCACCGACCGCCCGCACATCGCCGAAGCTGCGGGCCACCCCGTCGATAGTGATGGCGGTCACGCCATTTTTCCGAGCTAAAGCGGTATGGCGAGTCGCCATCCCGCTTTAGGTTTTTGTTGGAGCATGATGTTTTCCGAAAACCGGTACCCACTTTTCGGCATCATGCTCTACCGCGTCTGGCGAATGAGGTCCTGGACCTTCTGCAACGTCTTGGCGCGCCGCGCGCCCCATCCCTCCTCGTCGTAGGGGATGAGTTTCACGTCCTTGAGCGCGGGCATCTGCCCGGGCAGGCTTGTGAGATCGAGATCTTGGCGCGCCGCGCGGCGAAACGCAAACCGCAGGATCGCTTCGCGCACGTCCTTGCGCGTGACGTAATCGACGTACGCTTTGGCAGCCTCCGGATTGGGACCGCCCTTGATGACAGCGACGCCTTCCATCTGCGCAACCGTGCCGTCCTGCGGATAGATCACCTTCACCGGCGCGCCGTTAGAGGCCCACAACAGGCCGGCATACTCGAGCGACATGCCGAGCGCGAACTCGCCGTTGCCGACGCCCTGAAACACCAGGGTCGAGCGGTTGAGCACTTTCGTATTGGCAAGAAGCTGCGCGACCTTGCCCCAGCCGGCATCGCCGCCGCCCCACAGCTGCGCGAGCACCGTGAGATTGGTAAACGCCGAGCCGGAATTTGCCGGGTCCGTGAGGGCGATTTTTCCCTTCCATTTTGGATCGAGCAGATCGGCCCAGGTGTTCGGTCCGGCGTCCGCCGGCACCAGCTTGGTATTCTGCAGAATGACGATGAGATGCACGTTGGTGCCGATCCAGTGATCCTCCGGATCGCGGAACTCGGGCGGCACCGCGTCCTTGTTCTTCGACGCATAAGGCGCCAGCAGCGCGCGATTGTTGGTGAGCAACGCGCGGCTCACCCCCCACACCACATCGCCGAGCGGGCGCTCGCGTTCGGACGCGATGCGGCGGAACACGACGCCCGAGCCGCCCTCGACGGGGTCGACCGGGATGCCGGCCTCGCGCGTGAAGGCATCGAACACGAAGCGGTTGAGGTTGGCGTCGTTCGATGAATAAACGACGAGACGTCCCTCGGCCCGGACAAGGCTGCCACCTGCCAGCGTGCCGAAGACGACCAAACAAACAGCGATGGCGCGCGTCAGCATCGATTTCCCCCGTTCAGCCGAGCGGCTTCCGGCATTCCTCGCCAGCGCTCCGGCGGCAATTCCGCCGCCGGCCAGTCGCGACTGGCCGAGGCCGCACGCGCTCGGGAACCGCAGCCGGCCCCGGCAAACGCAAACGATAACTAGTGTCCCGATTCCGAAGTTCGCCCCAGTTTGCCGCACGCCATAAGCGAACTTCGGAATCGAAGGACACTAGCAACTCCATGATTCTAGTGCCGCTTTGAATCCGAAGTTCGCATTCGGGCTCGCGGAAATAATGGTGCGAACTTTGGGTTCGCGGCACTAGCGGCTCCAGCGGTTCCTTTGCACAACCGCGCGGTCACGACAATGCGCGAGGCGCGGCGCAACTACCCCTGCGCGAACGGCCATTGCCCGGTCACACGCGCGCTCTATAATAAGCTTAATAATAACGCACCGGGGTAGGACGATGGATGCCACGTCGGTCGATTTTGCTCGCGCGGCGTTCGATTTGATCGAGGATTTCGAGCACACCAGGACGCCGGAAGAAGTGGTGGCGCACCTTGCCTCATCACTGTCAGTGTTCGGGTTTTCCACTATTCTCATCACCGGCGTACCCGAGCCGCCGCAGCGCGTGGAGCCGTACTTCCTGATGAACGGCTGGCCGCGCCGCTGGTCGGGCCATAACGCCAAGGCGAATAATTACGCCGACGATCCCGCCGCCGCTTGGTGCCGTCGCACCATCGATCCGTTCGAATGGTCGGAACGAATCGGCCGTCCCGTCCACTCCGCACCGGATTTGCCATTCACCGCGGAAGAAGATGCAGGACTGAGGAAGCGTTATCTTGTGCCGGTGATCCGGGCGACCGGTTCGACCTCTTGCGTGACCATGGCCGGCGAGCGGCCCGAACTGGAATCGAGCGCGCGGCGCGCCGTCTACATGCTGAGCCTGTACGCGCATGCGCGCGCAGTGTCGCTTCTCGATTGCACCGACGGCGCCGGTCCGCGGCGCGAGCTGACGTTGCGTGAGCGCGAAGTCCTGCAGTGGATCGCCGCGGGCAAATCGTCGTGGGACGTTTCGGTAATTCTCGGCATCAGCGAGCGCACCGTGAACTGGCTGATTTCACGGGCTGGCCGCAAGCTCAACGCGGTCAATCGGACGCACGCGGTCGTCAACGCTATTCGGGCCGGCCAAATCTATATTTAATGAAGAGTCAAGTGTCATTATTGACAGTCGACCCCGGCCTATTTGCCGCGGTTAGCTAGGCTCGTGGAAAGGCGAGGGGGAGATCATCGGTCGCACTTTTCTTCGGCAGCGAGGACCCTCTCGGTTGCGCGCGTGCCACCGGGCCGGTGCCCGATCCGGTGTGAAAACAATGAGGTAGCCGACGATTTAGAGAGGTCGAGTCATGAGTGACGAGGTCAAATTGCATTGTGCGAACCGGGGTGTCAGGGGTGAAACGAGGATGCCCGAGGTCGTCAGCCATATCGTTTCCCGGTGCGATCATGCGCGGCTGATGGAACTCTATTATTGGACGCAAGAGCCGGGGTTGCTCGAAATCATCCGGGCGATCGCTGGGATGTCGGCGAGCGGACGGGAAGCGCTCGAATCCTTTTTCCGGCTCGGCGGCGACCCGCAGACCGTATCGGCCAACTGGGAGACCGACGGGCGGCTGGTGCTCGAGTCCGACAACTTGGGTCGAGCGCTAGAGGTAGTGACATACCTGATGGCCGACCCGACGGGCATAATCAGGGAATCGGAACCGAACTGACAACCTACTACTCGCGGAATCTGTGCGGGCTTGCTAGTGTATCCGATGACGCGATCCGCGATGGGCGGAACGCGCCTAGTCGGAGACTTCCATGGCCACGCGAAAACCCGATCCCGTCGATATTGAGGTTGGACAGCGCATTAAGATTCAGCGCCTTGCCGCCGGACTGTCGCAGACCGAGCTCGGCGAGAGCATCGGTGTAACTTTTCAGCAGGTGCAGAAATACGAGAAGGGAGCGAACCGCGTCGGCGCCGGCCGTCTCACGCAGATCGCGCGCGTTCTCAACGTCCCGGTCAACACCTTCTTCGAAGGCCGCGAGACCATCGAAAAGGTAACGGTCCAGGGCGCCGAGTCGCCACTTTCTCTGATTACGCACCCGCACGCCTTCCGGTTGCTGCAGGCCTACTCGACGTTAGGCGACGGAGAACTGCGGCGCTCGATCGTCGAGCTGGTCGAACGGATCGCCGTCAAGACCGGCGGCCATAGTCCGCGGCGCAAGCGCCGCTATACGCCGCGGCACTCGTAAGATCTTCTTCCATTCGGACGAGCGCGCGGGACGGTTAGAGCGTGATGACCTTTCTTCGAATCGTCATCCCGCTCTAGGTTCTGTTGGAGCATGATGTTTTCCGACCTGCCTTCGCCCGCCGAAGCCTCATCGAAATGACGAGTCATGCAATGGGCTTCGCGCAGCCGGGAAACCGGTACCCACTTTTCGGCATCATGCTGAGCTCCTACCCCGCGTTACGGTGCCGCAGTTCGTGAGGGAGTTCACGGCGCCATGGGATCGAAAAAACCGGATTTGATCGACGTCGAGGTCGGCCAGCGAATCCGAATCCAGCGGCTGGCCGCCGGCCTGTCACAAACCGAACTGGCCGAGCGGATCGGCGTGACGTTCCAGCAGGTGCAGAAATACGAGAAGGGGATGAATCGGGTCGGGGCCGGCCGGCTGACCAGCATCGCCCGCGTGCTCAACGTACCGATCGGCTCGTTCTTCGACGGACGCGAAGCGATCGAGCAGGTGGAGCTGCAAGGATTTAACTCTCCGCTCGAGGCGATGGCCCAGCCCTATGCCTACCGTTTGCTGCGCGCCTACGCGAATATTTCAGATCCGGATTTGCGCGAGATCATCGTCGACTTTGTCGAGCGGACCGCGAACCAGCAGTTCCCCGGCAGTTCGGCGTCGGGGCCGCCGCTGTCGGGACGGCATTAGGGTTGTTTATCCAATCGTTCGATCAGCGCCTTCAATCCGATGAACGCGTAGTCCGGGTGGACGATCACGTTCAGAGGGATTCTCTGCATATAGTCGTGTAAGCGTCCCTTGGCGTCGAACCGCACGCGAAACTCGGACTTCAACAAATAATCGATGATGCGCGGAACGATGCCGCCGGCGATGAAGACACCGCCGTGCGCGCCAAAACTCAGCGCGGCATTCCCCGCGAAGGTGCCCAGCATGGCACAAAACATGTCGAGCGCCGCACGGCTGACCGCACAGGTTCCGGCGACGCCGGCCTGGGTGATCGCGGTGGCATCGCGCGCCGCAACGGCAGCGCCGTCTACGGCGGCGATGGCGCGATAAAGATTTTCGAGCCCCGGTCCGGAGAGGGCCCGCTCGGCCGATACATGCCCGAAGCGGCCGCGCAGCCATGCGATCACCGCGTCCTCACGCGCAGTGGTGACGGCCAACGTGACGTGACCGCCTTCGGTCGCGATGACTACCGGCGCATCGGCGCGCGGCACATGCGACGCAAGGCCGAGCCCGGTGCCCGGCCCGAGCACGACCATGGGTGCTCCGGCGACCGCCCGCCCCGCCCCCACCGCCACGACGTGACCGGGTTCGAGCGCGGAAAGCGACCACGCGGTGGCCTCGAAGTCGTTGATCACCCGCACCGCCGAAACGCCGAGTAACCGGCGCAACTCGGCCGCATCGATGATCCAGGGGCAGTTGGTCATGACCGCGCGCTCGCCCTCGATCGGGCCGGCCACCGCCAAGACAGCACCGCCTGGCGACGCGCCCTCGTCCGCCAGGAACGCCGCAACCGCGTCGATAAACTGCGGATAATCGGCCACCGCGAGAGTACGCACCGGGCCGATATCTCGGCTCGAAGACAACAGCGCAAAGCGCGCATTGGTGGCGCCGATGTCGGCCAGCAGGATTTGCGCGCCAGGATTCGCCATTCCATACTCCGGCATGCCGCCAAGCCCATTGGTGGTTAATCAGAATAGCGGACCAATCCCTCCGGTTCCGCAACTTCCTGCTCCGGGTCTGCTGCAAATGTCCGACCTTCATTCACTCAGCGCCGCGGAATTGATCCGCCGCTACCGCCGGCGTGAGCTTTCCCCGGTCGAAGTTGCAAAGGATGCGCTCGCGCGCATCGAGCGGTTCAATCCGGTCATCAACGCTTTCGTGCTGGTTGACCGCGAAGCCGCGCTCGCCGCGGCCGCGGCATCGGAAGCGCGCTGGAAAGATGGAGCGCCGCTCGGGCTCGTCGACGGCGTTCCGGCGACGGTCAAGGACAACATCTGGGCCAAGGGCTGGCCGTCGCGGCGCGGGTCGCGCACCAGCGATCCGGGGCCGATATCGGCCGATGCGCCGGCGGTCGCGCGGCTGCGCGAAGAGGGCGCGGTCATCCTCGGCAAGACCACGCTCCCGGAGTTCGGCTGGATCGGGGTGTGCCACAGCCCGCTCACCGGCGTCACCCGCAACCCGTGGAAGCTCGATCGCACCACCGGCGGCTCCTCGGGAGGCGCCGCCGCGGCGGCGCTGCTCAACCTCGGCTGGCTTCACCTCGGCACCGATGGGGCCGGTTCGATCCGTATTCCGGCTGCCTTCACCGGCGTTTTCGGAATCAAGCCGAGCTATGGGCGCGTTCCGGCCTATCCGGCTTCTCCCTTCGGGGTGCTCGCCCACACAGGTCCCCTCACCCGCACGGTCGGCGACGCCGCGCTGATGCTTTCGGTCATCGCGCAGCCTGATCCGCGCGACATGACAGCCTGGAATACGCCGGCGCCCGATTTCCGCATCGGACTTGATGAGGGCGTCGCCGGCCTGCGCATCGCCTGGAGCCCGCGCCTCCGCCACGTCACTACGCTCGATCCGCAGGTCGAGAAGGCAGCCGCGGCGGCCGCGCAAGTTTTTGCCGATCTTGGCGCAATCGTCGAGACGGCCGATCCCGACCTTCCCGACACCAAACAACAAATAAAGGCATTCTGGGGCGCGATCTCATCGGTCGTGGTCGACGGCATCCCGCCGGACCGGCGCGATCAGCTCGACCAGGATTTCCGCCGCCTCGCCGAGGACGCGCGGCGTTACTCGCTCGCCGACTATGTCGGTGCCTATCACGGCCGGGCGGAACTCGCCGAGACCATGCGCCGCTTTCACGAACGCTACGACCTGTTGCTCACGCCGCAAATGCCGATCGGCGCGCTCGAAGCCGGCCGCGTCACGCCGGCCGACGGCAGCTTCGGCGATGAGTGGATCAACTGGTCGCCCTACACCTATCCGTTCAACCTCACGCAGCAGCCCGCGGCATCCGTTCCGTGCGGCTTCACCGCCGACGGCTTGCCGATCGGACTACAGATCGTCGGTCCCGCCCGCAGCGATCACCTCGTGCTGCGCGCCGCCCGCGCGTTCGAAAGCGCGCGCCCGTTCGCGACGATTGATGAACCGAGGAAATAGTCGGAAGTCATTGCGAGGGCCGAAGGCCGAAGCAATCTATGGCGTCACGTGCGGCCCTGGATTGCTTCGGCGCTGCGCGCCTCGCAATGACGTGACTCACCTTGCGATGGCGTAGGCCTGCATCAGGCGCGGGGTCGCAGCGGCGGAGAGTTTGCTGCCGTCGCGGCCGACCGCGCAAACGCGGCCGAGCGACCACGGGCCTTCGACGGTGACTTTGTGGCCGCGCCGGCGCAGCGCGCTGATGGTCTCCTCGCCGAAGCGGGGCCGGCGCTCTCCGCCTCGGCGATAATCCGGCGGTAGGTCGCCGCGATCAGCGGGCTGGTGAAAAACGTGCCTGGCGCCGGCACCGCGCCGCGCGGACACCAGATCGCCGCCGATGTCGGCCATTCGCCGAGGAAAAATTCCTTGGCCGCCAGGATCGATGCCGCGATGCGCGGCAGCACCGGGAAGCCGTTCTCCGCATAGTGAAGCGCGTAGGCGAGCACGTCCGCGAGCCGCCAGGTGCCGTGATCGCGCAACAGCAGCATCCAGGCGTCGAACGCGCCCGGCACGACCGCGGGCAAAAGGCCGGTGCCCGGCACTTGCTCGACCCCGAGCCCGGCGAAGCGGGCGAGTGTCGCGCCCGCCGGATAGGTGCCCTGCCCGCAAATGACGATCGGCGCGTCCGCGCCGGCGCGCTTGAGAATGATCGGCACTTCGCCGCCGGGCCCGTTGAGATGCGGCTCGACGATTTGCAGCACGAAACCGGCCGCGATCGCGGCGTCGAACGCGTTGCCGCCGCGCTCGAGCACCGCCATCCCGGCGGCCGAGGCGAGCCAATGGGTCGAGGCGATCGCCCCGAAAGTGCCGCGCAACTCGGGCCGCGTGGTGAAGGGAGGCTGGTAGACTTTCGTGGGGCGCATCTGCTTGGGACCGTGATTAATTACCAAGCGCTATCGCACTCAGGTCGGAAATACACAACTGGATGACATGAGCGATATCTTCTCCGGGCCGGCCGTCGCCGCACTGCTCCAGGTCATCCTGATCGATCTGGTGCTGGCGGGAGACAACGCCGTGGTCATCGCCCTTGCCACCGCCGGTCTCCCGCCGGAGCAGCGGCGGCGCGCGATCCTCGTGGGCATCCTCGCTGCAACGGCGCTCCGAATCGCCTTCGCCGGCGTGGCAATACAGTTGCTGCAAATAATCGGGCTGCTGCTCGCCGGCGGCATTCTTCTGTTGTGGGTGTGCTGGAAGATGTGGCGCGAATTGCGCACGACCGCGGAGCACGAGCATGACAATGACGGGGCAGTGGCCGGACGGACGCCGCGCAAGACCTTTGCCCAGGCGACGCTGCAGATCGTGCTCGCGGACGTGTCGATGTCGCTCGACAACGTCCTGGCGGTGGCGGGCGCGGCGCGCGAGCATCCGCTCGTGCTTGCCTTCGGGCTCATCTTGTCTGTTGCGCTGATGGGTATCGCCGCCAACCTGCTCGGCCGGCTGATCCAAAAACACCGCTGGATCGCCTATCTGGGGCTGGCGGTCGTGCTCTACGTCGCGTGCGAAATGATCTATCGCGGCGCGCTCGAACTCAGCCCGGCGGTCGCCACGTGAGGCTCGTCATTGCGAGGAGCGCGAAGCGCGACGAAGCAATCAGAAAGGCGGCGCGCCCTGCCCTGGATCGCTTCGCGCGCTCGCAATGACCCAGGGCTTCACACCCCGAGATAGGCGCGGCGCATGTCCGGATCGTCGAGCAGCGCGGCGGCGACGCCGGTCATCTTCACGCGGCCGCGGTCGAGGATGACGCCGCGGCTCGCGAGCGAAAGCGCCCAGGTGGCGTTCTGCTCGGCGAGCAGCACGGCGAGACCCTCGCGCGCCTGGATGTCGCGCAGGATGTCGCCGATGCGCTCGACGATTACCGGCGCCAAGCCCAGCGAGGGCTCGTCGAGCATCAGCACCGCCGGACGCGACATCAGCGCGCGGCCGATGGCGAGCATCTGCTGCTCGCCACCGGAAAGATTGCCGGCGCGCTGGCGCGCGCGTTCCTCGAGCCGCGGGAAATAGCCGTAGATGCGCGCGAGCCGGTCGGGCAGCTCGGCGGGCGCTCGGGCGATAGCGCCTACCTTGAGGTTGTCGAGCACGGAAAGCTGCGCGAACACGCGCCGGCCCTCGGGCGAATAGCCGACGCCGCGCCGCACCACCTCGGAGGCCTTGAGGCCCTTCAGGTCGGCACCGTCGAGCGTGATGCTGCCGCGCGCATAGCCCGCCATGCCGAGCACCGCCTTGAGCGTGCTCGACTTGCCGGCGCCGTTGGCGCCGATCAGGGCGACGGTCTCGCCCGGCTCGAGCGCGAGCGACACGCCGTCGGTGCCGACGATCGGCCCATAGGTGACGCGCAGGTCTTCAATGGCGAGCTTGGGCATAGCGCTTGCCGAGATAAGCCTCGATCACCGCCGCGTTGCGCAGCACCTCCTGCGGCAGCCCGCGCGCCAGCTCGCGCCCTTGCGCCATCACCAGAACGCGGTCGCACAGGTCGGAAATGAAACGCATATTGTGATCGATCACCACGACGGCGATGCCGCGCGCGCGCACCATGCGGATGGTGTCGCGCACGTGGTCGGTTTCCTCCGCCGACAGCCCGGCGGCCGGCTCGTCGAGCATGATCAGGCGCGGCCGCGCGGCAAGCCCGATCGCCATGCCGAGGACTTTCTGGAAGCCGTAAGGCAAGCCGCTCGCCACTTGGTCGGCGACGTGGGCGAGATCGAGCCAGTGCATCACCTCGTCCACGTACCGCTCGGCGGCAGCACGGGCGGCCCTCGCCGCGGCGGTGTCGAACAGCGCCGGCAGCAGCCCGGGATAGATCTGGCGGAAGGCGCCGCGCAGCAAATTCTCGCGCACGGTCTGCGCCGCGTACACATTGGTCGCCTGGAACGTCCGCACCAGGCCGCGCTCGACCAGCACGTGCGGCGGCAGCCCGGTCACGTCGTGATCCGCGAGCGTCACGCGGCCGGCGCTCGGCGCAATCACCCCCGAGACGAGATTGACGGCCGTGGTCTTACCGGCGCCGTTGGGGCCGATGATGCCGAGAATCTCGCTCTCGCCGACCTCGAAGCTCAGGTCGGCTACGGCCTGCAGGCCGCCGAAGCTTTTCGCCAGTCCTTCGACCGAGAGCAGGCTCATGCGGCACCCGCCCATCGCGCGCGCAGGAAACCGCGCAGCCGCCGGCCAAGCTCGATGATGCCGCCGGGCAGGAACGCCATCGTTGCAAACAGGATGAAGCCGAACAGGATTTGCTGCAGGTTGACGTAGCCGCGCAGCAATTCCGGCAACGTGATCATGAACACGGTGCCGATGAGCGCGCCGACGAGGCTCGTCATCCCGCCGATCACGTTCATCACGACGAGATTGAGCGACTGCACGATCGAATAGCTTTCCGGACCGACGTAGCGGATGAAATGCGCCTGGAGCGATCCCGCCATGCCGGCGAGCGCGCAGGCGATGACGAACACCGTCACCTTCACCCGGATCACCGGCACGCCGGAGCATTCGGCGAGGCGTTCGCCCTCGCGGATGGCGTCGATGGCGCGGCCGTATTCGCAGGTGAGCAGCCGCGCGCACAGGCCGACGCCGAACACCGCGAAGGCGAGCGCGAAGTAATAATAGGCGCGGTTCGACAGCAGGAACGGCCACGGCGGCGGCACCTCGAAAATGCCGTTGGCGCCGCCGGTGAGCGCCGGGGTGACCACCAGCGCCATGCGGACGATCTCGCCGAACAGGAACGTCACCAGGACGAAATATTTGCCGGTGAGCCGCAACAGGATCGGCCCGACGATCGCGGCGAGCAGCGCCGCCGCACCGGTCCCGGCCAGGAGCCCGACCGGCCACGGCATGCGGAGCTGCATGACGGTGAGCACGGAGACATACGCGCCGGCCGCCATGAAGGCGGCGTGGCCGAGACTCACGTGGCCGGTGCGGATGATGAGGTGGAGCGATGCGGCGGCGATCGCGGTGATGCAGATCAGCACGGCGACGTGATGAAGGAATTTATCGTCGGTGAGCCACGGCCAGCCGAGCAGGACCGCCGCGGCGATGAGGTAGTAATGGGATCGGCGCCGGGCCACGTCACGTCTCCGGGGTGCCGAGGATGCCCCACGGCCGCACGATCAGGAGCAGGATAACGACGCCGAACGACAGGAAGGCGGATGCCGCCGCTCCGTAGAACGTGCCGACGAAGCTCTCGGTGAAGCCGAGAATGACGCCGCCGAGCGCGGCGCCGGGGATCGAGCCCATGCCGCCCAGAATGACGACGATGAACGCCATCATCAGCGGCCGCTCGCCGAGGAACGGCGACACGGCATAGATCTGCCCCCACAATGCGCCGGCGAGCGCGGCAAGCAGGATCGCCACGAAGAACGCGATCTTGTAGGTGCGCCGGGTGTCGACCCCCTGGCTTTCGGCGATCTCGACGTCGGCAGCGGTCGCCCGCATGGCAAGTCCGGCGCGGGTGTAGCGGATGAACAGATAAAACGCGGCGAGCGCCGCGAGCGCGATGACCACCACGACCAGCCGATCGACCGGCAGGATGATATCGCCCAGGATCAGCACGTCAGTGAAGGCGGCCGGGATGTTGCGCTCGTAGACGTCCCAGATCAGCACCGCGCCGAACATCAGCATCATGTTGAGCCCGAGCAGCCCGATCATGCTCTCGAACATGCGCTGATAGAACCAGCGGAACACCAGCCATTCGAGCACCATCGATGCCGCGGCGACGCCGATCACGCCCACCGGCAGTGCGACGAGCCACGGCCAGTCGAGGTCCTTCATCAGATGATAGAGCGCGAAGGCGCCCAGCATGGCGAACTCGCCGTGGGCGAAGTTGACGACGCGCATGATGCCGAACAGCAAGGTGAAGCCGAGCGCGACGAGGATGTAGATAGCGGCGAGCCCAATGCCGTTGACGACGACCTGTCCGAGAATGGTGACGTTGAGCACGCTGCGTTCCGGTCCCGCCGGCCTCGTAGGATGGGTTGAGCCGCGCAGCAGCGAAACCCATCGATGGGTTTCCGCCCGCCGTCGCGGGCGTCAACCCATCCTACGGTTCATTACGGATTGAACTTCGCCCGCTTGACGATTTTGCCGTTCTTCACCTCGGACCAGTAATACGGGATCATCATCTGCCGGTTGACCCCGTAGCTTTCCTTGCCGGTCCATTTGATCGGCCCATAGACGCCGGCGTCATAGCCGTCGGTGGTCTCGATCGCCGCGCGGACCTTTGCCGTGTCGAGCGAGTCGGCGCGCCGGATCGATTCTCCGAGCAGCAGCACCGCGTGATAGAACGCCGGCATGAAAGCGTTGATGATGCCCTTGCCGTATTTCTTCTCGTAGGCCGCGCGCAGCCGCTGGCCGACTGGCGTGTCCCAATCGAAGATGTCGTAGGAGAGGAAGCCCTCGGCCGCGGGGCCGGCGATCTCCATGATCTCATCGATGGCCGGTCCGCCGATCTGCATCACGTGGCCGCGGAAGCCCGCCTGGCGGATTTGTTTGAGCATCAGGCCGGCGTCGCCGGGCGAATTGCCGTCGAACTCGAAGGCGTCGACCTTCTGCGCCATCATGCGCAAGATCAGCGGCGTGAACTCCTTGGTGCCGCGCTCGAACAGGTCGAGCTCGGTCTCGAAGCCTTGCTTTTTGTAGTCCGCGGCGAGCGCCGGCGCGACCGATTGGCCGACCGCGTCGTTGGGCGCCAGCATGGCGACCTTCTTGATCTGCGGGATGTTCTCCTTGAGCCATTTGATCAGCGGCGGCCCGAACTCGATGTTGGTGTTGTAGATGCGGAAGTTATACGGGTCGGGCGTGTCGTTCTTGAGAATTTGCGGCGCGTAGCCGTCGGTGAGCGCGATCACCTTGGCCGGGTTGGTGACGCTGATCACGCCGAGCGCCGGCGGCGAGCCGACCGGCCCGATGATGAATTTGACGTTGTCCTGATTGACCAGGCGTTCGGCCGCGGCCTTGCCGCCCTGGCCGGTGTACTGATCGTCGTACATGACCAATTCGAACTTGTAGGTCTGGCCGCCCGCCTTGACGCCGCCCTTCGCGTTCACGTCCTCGATCGCAAGCTCCATGCCGCGCTGGGCCGCGAGGCCCCAGGCGGTGCCGCCGCCCGAGAGCGGGCCGATGCCGCCGATCTTAAGCGTCTCCTGCCCGTGCGCGCCCGTCGCGCCGATCAGCAGGGCCGCCGCGAAAGCAATTCTCCACCACCTCGGCATCTCCTCGTCTCCCGATTTGCGACGTGTTATCAGCCGGCGGCCGCGGGGGGCGCCGTTCTTCACGTGCGTACTTAGATTGCGGGGGCAGCCCCGGCGCGTCAAGCAACGCGCCGAAGCAGAGCGAAGGCTAGTGCCCCGATTCCGAAGTTCGCATCATTTTGCGGCACGCTCATTTGCGAACTTCGGAATCGAAGGGCACTAGCAAACTCTATGATTCTAGTGCCGCTTTGAACCCGAAGTTCGCAATCGGACTCGCGGCAATTATGATGCGAACTTCGGGTTCGCGGCACTAGGATCGGAGCCGCGCCTACTTCTGCTCCATAGTCCAGGTCTTGTAGTCGGCTTCCGAGACGGTCGGCAATTTCTTCAGGAAGGCGACGATCGTCCAGATTTCCTTGTCCGGCACTCCGGCCTTCTCGAAGCTTGGCATGCCGGTCATGTTGATGCCGTTCTTGACCACCCAGAACAGCTCGTTGGGCCGTCGCTCGTTGACGATGTCCTTAAGGTCGGGCGGATCCGGGTGCATCCCTTCGGAGAACTTCTCCCATTCGGTGCCGGGCCCGCCGTGACAATCGGTGCAGCCGCGCGTCGCAAATGCTTTCGCACCGGCTTGAATGTTGGCCGGATCGTCGAGCGGGATCGGGGGCGCGTCGGTGGCGTGGCGGTTGATCGAGGCGACGCGGACCTGGGTCAGCGCCCATTTGACGATCGCGGGATCCTCCTGCGTTCCGGCAACGCTGTAGAAGCCGCCGAAGAAATAAACCGCGGCGGCAATCGCCACCAGGATCGCGAGGGCACCTATGAACGCGAGGAGTCTCATCCGGCAATCTCCGCGTTACCTGTTGGGCGCGCGATCATAGCCCATGACCGGGAGGCCACAAGCAACCTCGCGAAAGCGTGAGTCCGGCTTCAGACGATCAGGACTCGGGGATCAGCTGGAAATTCCCGGCGCTTTTGGTCATCCGTGCAAACCCGGGAAAGTGCAGGTGCATTCCCGCGACGGGCAAATTTTCCGCCGCGACCATGTCGAACACCCGCACGCGGCTCGCCGCCGCGGCGGCGGGATCGGTGTCGAACATCATCGTCGTCTCCGGCCGCGGCACCTGCAGCTCGGGAATATGCACCGTGTCGCCCCAGACGAGGAGGCGCTCGCGGCCCGACGCGATGAGGTAGGCCGTGTGGCCCGGCGTGTGGCCGGGGATCGGGATCGCGGTCACGCCGGGGAAAACCTCGCCGCCACGGAACTCCCGCACCCGGTCGCGGCGATAAGGCGCAATCTGGTGGCGCGCCTGGCCGAAGTAGCGGATGCGCTGGCTCTCGATGGCGCGCGCCATCGCGGCGTCATCGAACCAATGGGGAATCTCGTTCTCGTGCAGCACGACTTCCGCGTTGGGGAACAGGCGCCGCCCGGCCGCATCGGATAGGCCGTTCGAATGATCCGGGTGCATGTGGGTGAGCAGGACGGTGTCGATCGCCTCCGGCGCGACTCCGGCGGCGGCGAGCGCGCGCGGCAGTTGGCCGAGCGTCGGCCCCATGCTGTCGCCCGAGCCGGTATCGATCAGCGCGAACCGGCCGGCCGATTTGACCAGGAACGTGTTGACGTTGATGCGCGGCGGCACGCGGCCGCCCTGGCGGCGGATCAAATCGTCCGCGTCCGGCGGCGGGTTGCGCACCGCCGCCAGCGTTGCGTCGAGATAACCGTCGGAGAGGACCGTGACCTCGATGTCGCCGACCCGGCGAGGATGAATCGCCGCCGCACTAGTGTCCCGATTCCGAAGTTCGCCCACCTTTGCGGCACCCTCTGAAGCGAACTTCGGAATCGAAGGACACTAGCAACTCTATGATTCTAGTGCCGCTTTGAACCCGAAGTTCGCATTCGGACTCGCGGCAATTGCGGTGCGAACTTCGGGTTCGCGGCACTAGTCGTCACTTTTTGCCGCTCGTCACGTTTTGTAATCCGGCTCCTTGCGGTCGAGGATCCGCTTGAGCGCCTCGAAGTGCCAGATCGCCGGCTTCTTGCCGCCGTAGTTGCGGCCTTTCTTGAACTCTTCGATCGTCTCGTCGACCACCTTCTGCGGCAGCTGCTTGAGCGGGCGGCCGGTCCACATGGCGTAGAGCTGCACCTGCGCGACGCGCTCGAGATAATAAAGCCTGTCGTACGCTTCGGCGACCGTGCGGCCGACCGTGGCGACGCCGTGGTTCGCCATCATCAGGATGGTCTTGTCGCCGATCACGGAGGCCAACCGCTCGCCCTCGGCGGGATCGAACGCCGGGCCGTCATAATAATCGTCGTAGGCCGTGTGGATGAGCGTGCCCAGCTCGGTCTGGCCGATCGGCAGGATGTGCGGATCGTCGAGCCGGCTGAGCGCGCTGGCGAACGGCATGTGCGTATGAAACACCGCGGCCGCGTTCGGCAGCAGCCGGTGCATCGGCGCGTGGATGCAATAGGCGGATTGCTCGATCTCGCCCTCGCCCGCCTTAAGCGTGCCGTCGTAGCCCACTTCCATGAAGCAGCTCGCCGTCACCTCGGACCAGTGCAGCCCGAACGGAATCTGGTAGTAGCGGTCGTTGGTGCCGGGCACGCGCAGGGTGAAGTGGTTGAAAATGCCTTCGTTGAACCCGTGCATCACCGCCAGGCGATGCGAGGCGGCGAGATCGACCCGTGCCTGCCATTGCGCCGCGACGACATCGACGCCGGTCTCGATCGATTCCAAAAGCATGAAGGACCTCCTATTGGGATTTGGCCGGTAAATTCCGTCACCGCCGCCCTTGCGTCAATGGCGATTGCGCGCGTCGTCCCGTCCCTGGCGCAATTCCGGAATGCGGGGAGCGCGTAGCGGATCGGGGGAGCATTGTGCCTCCGCGCGGCCGTGCGCTAGGGTCGAGCGGTGGGGCGCTTTCCGGCAACCGCGATGATCACGGCGCTTGCGGCGCTCGGTTTCCATACATTCACCGGCACGGACATCATGGCACAGACCGCTTCACCCGAAATCGTCAAAGAGCTTGCGCCGACCGGCAAGCTGCGCGCGGCCATCAACTTCGGCAACCCGGTGCTGGCCCAGAAGGACGCGGCGACCGGCGACGCCCGCGGGGTCACCGGCGACCTCGCCCGCGAGCTGGCCAAGCGCCTGGGCGTGTCGGTGGAGTTCGTCGCGTTCGACACAGCCGGAAAGGTTTCGGGATCCGCCAAGGACGGCATCTGGGACATCTGCTTCCTTGCCATCGATCCGGTGCGCGCGGCGGATATCGCGTTCACCGGGCCCTACGTGGTGATCGAAGGCGTCTACATCGTGCCGAAGGACTCGGCCCTGCAGACGGTCGCCGACGTCGACCGTGCCGGCGTGCGCATCGCGGTCGGCAAGGGCAGCGCCTATGACCTGTTTCTCACTCGCGAAATCAAGAACGCGACCTTGGTGCGCGACGCAAGCTCGGGCAAATCGCTCGACATGTTCCTGCACGACAAGCTCGAAGCCGGCGCCGGCGTAAAGCAGCCGGTCGTCGCCTTCGCCAAGCAGCATCCCGACACGCGGGTGATCCCCGGCCGGTTCATGGCGATCGAACAGGCCATGGGAACGGTGAAGGGCCGCAGCGACGCCGCCGCGCGCTACCTGCGCGCGTTCGTCGAGGAGATGAAAGCGTCGGGCTTCGTCGCCAAGGCGCTCCACGCGAGCGGCCAGGGCGACGCGGAGGTGGCACCGCCGACGCCGGTGAATTAGGCGAATAGCGAATAGCGGGTAGCGCAGAGATCGTAGCTCGGGTGGAGCGCAGCGAAATGCGGGAGAACCCCGGATTTCGCTTCGCTCCGTCCGGACTACGGGGCGCAACTATTCGCTATTCGCCACTCACTATTCGCTCCTCTTTTCTCCGTGCGATTCGCCGACGCGATCGGCGAGCGCCAGGATCAGCATCGCCAGCGCAAACGCGAGCAGGATGCCGACGACCCAGGCGAGCTTGACGCTGTCGACGCTGCGGTCGATATCGATGAACCACTCCAGCACGTTGACGGCGGCAATCGCCACGATCGAGCCGAGCAGCCTCTGCTTCAGGCCGGAGAAGCCGATGCCGATCAGGCCATCCGGCCATTTGCCTTGGTCGGCCGGCCCGATGCGGGTGACGAAGTTCTCGTAGCCGGAGCAAATCACGATCAGGATGAGATTGGCGGTGAGGGTGAAATCGACGAGCTTGAGAATGCCGACGATGATTTCTTCCTCGACCGTGCCGCGCACGTGGGCGACGAAATCGACGAGCTTGGCCACGAAGGCGTAGAGCAGCGTGACCAGCCCGATGATCAGGCCAAGCAGGAACGGCGCCAACAGCCAGCGGCTCATGCGCACTGTCGTTTCAAAGGCGCGGGCGATTGCCTGCATGACCGTCTCCCCGTGACAACGGAGTTCAAATACACTGAGTCGGCAGGGACAATCACGTGTTCGCGGGCGGAGGGTTGGAGGGGTGGCGGATGAACTGGCAGCGCGAACTGGAGGAGCTGCGCCGGCGCGAGCGCATGGCGCAGGCCATGGGTGGTCCCGACAAGGTCAAGCGCCAGCACGACGGCGGCCGGCTCACCGTGCGCGAGCGCATCGCCAAACTCATCGACCCCGGCAGCTTCCATGAGGTGGGCGCGATCGCCGGCCGCGCCACTTACGACGCCGCCAACGAGCTCGAGCATCTGACGCCGTCGAACTGCGTGTTCGGTCGCGCGATGATCGACGGCCGGCCGGTGGTGGTGGTCGGCGACGATTTCACCGTGCGCGGCGGCTCCGCCGACGCCACCATCCGCGAGAAGCCGCTGATGGCCGAAATGATGGCGGCCGAGTTCCGCCTGCCGATCATCCGCATCATCGAGGGCTCAGGCGGCGGCGGGTCGGTCAAGACCATCGAAACCACCGGCCGCGCCAACCTGCCGGGCGGCGTCGGCACGGCCTTGGGCTTCCACTACACCGGTGCGAACCTCGCGACGGTGCCGGTGGTGGCGCTCGGCTTGGGCTCGGTCGCCGGCCTCGGGGCGGCGCGCCTTGCCGCCAGCCACTATTCGGTGATGACGAAGACCTCCGCCATGTTCGTCGCCGGGCCGCCGGTGGTGGCGCGCATCGGCCAGGACCTCGGCAAGCAGGAACTCGGCGGGCCTGACATTCAAACAAAGAGCGGCGCGGTCGACGAGGCGGTCGAGAGCGAAGAAGAAGCCTTCGCCTGCGCGCGCCGGTTTCTCTCATATCTGCCGAGCTCGGTTTACGGGCTGCCGCCGAAGATCGAGAGCGACGACGATCCGCAGCGCCGCGACGAAAGCCTGATGGAGGCAATCCCGCGCGACCGGCGCAAGGTCTACAAGATGCGGCCGATCATCGAGGCGCTGGTCGACCGCGGCAGCTTTTTCGAGATCGGCCGTATGTTCGGCCGCTCGATCATCACGGGCTTGGCGCGCCTCGACGGGCTTCCGGTCGCGGTGATGGCGGGCGATCCTTATTTCTACGGCGGCGCCTGGACCGCCGACGCGTGCCAGGAAGTGGTGCGCTTCGTCGACCTTGCCCAGACGTTTCACCTGCCGATGGTCTATTTGCTCGATTGTCCCGGCTTCCTCATCGGGCTCGAGGCGGAGCGCGCCGCCACCATCCGGCACGGCGTGCGCGCCATGACGGCGATCAACCAGACCACGATCCCGTGGTGCACGATCATCGTGCGCAATTCCTTCGGTGTGGCCGGCGCCGTGCACCAGCCGGCCGGGCGCCTCGCTTTGCGCTATGCCTGGCTCTCCGCTTACTGGGGCTCGCTGCCGCTCGAAGGCGGCATCGAGGCCGCCTACCGCGCCGACATCGACGCGGCGCCCGACCCGGAGAAAAAGCTCGCCGAAATCGAAGAGCGCCTCAACAAACTGCGCTCGCCGTTCCGCACCGCCGAGACGTTCTGGGTCGAGGAAATTATCGACCCGCGCGACACACGGCCGTTGCTGTGCGAATTTGCACGGCTCGCCGCGCCGGTGCTGACGCCGGGACCGTCGACGTTTGCGATGCGGCCGTGAAAATGGTGAGTGGCGAATGGCGAATAGCGAATGGCGAATAGTAAGCCTGGAGGTAGGTTTCTTTTTTCGCTATTCGCTATTCGCCATTCGCTATTCGCATGTTCAGCAAAGACACACCAATGGCTCAGACCAAAGTCCTTTCCGAACTCAACGCGATGGTGTGGAAGATCGAGGTGGCGGCCGGCCAGCGCGTCGCCGCCGGCGACACGCTGATCGTGCTGGAAGCGATGAAGATGGAAATCCCGGTGACGGCGCCGCGCGCCGGCGTGATCTCGGCGATCCTCATCACCGAGAAACAGATGGTCGCTGAAGGCGAGACGCTGGCCGTGCTGGACAGCTCAGTCGCAGATTTGTCATAATCGAGCCGCCGGCAAGCCCGTAAGGCGCCATGATCAATATCCGTGCAGGCTACGAGATCATCTACGACTCGCCTCAGCCCGCCCCCAAAGTCTTCATGCTCAGCGTGCATCCCTCGCGCGTGCCGGATTTGGTAGCGCCCGACGCGATGCGGTTCGAGCCGGCGGTTCCCTCGTCCCAATATGTCGACGGTTTCGGGAATATCTGCACCCGCGTGGTGGCGCCGGCGGGGCGCTTGCGCGTGTTCACCGATTTCGTCGTCCGCGATTCCGGCCTGCCTGACCCGGTCGTGTCAGACGCCAAGCAGCACGAGATCGCCGAACTGTCCGACGAGCTGTTGGTTTATCTGCTCGGCAGCCGCTATTGCGACACCGACCTGATGGCCGACACGGCATGGTCGTTGTTCAAGGATACGCCCCCCGGATGGGCGCGCGTGCAAGCGATCTGCGACTACGTGCACAATCGTTTGGTGTTCGGCTACGGCTACGCGCGCCCGACCCGCACGGCGCGCGAGGGCCACATCGAGGGGCGGGGCGTGTGCCGCGACTTCGCCCACTTGGCCATCACGTTCTGCCGCTGCATGAACATCCCGGCGCGCTACTGCACCGGCTATCTCGGCGACATCGGCATTCCGCCGGTCGACGAGCCGATGGATTTTTCCGCCTGGTTCGAAGCGTATCTCGGCGGACAGTGGTACACCTTCGATGCCCGTTACAACGTCCCGCGCATCGGCCGCGTGCTGGTCGCGCGCGGCCGCGACGCCACCGACGTCGCCATCTCGACCAGCTTCGCGCCGAGCAAACTGATAAAGTTCAACGTGTTTACGGACGAGGTGAAGGAATAATGCGGTCGTAGCCCGCATGAGCCCCCGGGCACTTCGTCCCGGGGGTGACATGCGGGAATCCCGGATGTCGCGCTACGCGCTCATCCGGGCTACGGCGCCTTATCCGTGCTTGATGAACGTGCCGTTACGCAGGTCGGCGACCGCCTGCTCCAGCTCGGCGTTCGTGTTCATCACGATCGGTCCGTACCAAGCGACCGGCTCCTCGATAGGCTTGCCCGACACCAGCAGAAAGCGGATGCCCTCTTCGCCCGCCTCGACGGTGATCTCATCGCCGCGGTCGAACAGCACGAGCGAGCGATTGCCGGTGCGTTCGCGCACCAGCGTCTCGCCGTCCGCGGTTTCTTTTTCCGTGAGCACGCCGAACGGGCGCGAGGCGTCGCGGAAGGTCCCGGAGCCTTCGAACACGTAGGCGAAGGCGTGGCGATCGGTCTCGACCTTGAGCGTCTTGCGCCGGCCCGCGGGCACCGACACGTCGAGATAGCGGGGGTCCGCGGCGACGCCATCGACCGGCCCGCGCTTGCCCCAGAACTCGCCGGTGATGACGCGCACGCGCGTGCCGTCGTCGTCCTCGATCTGCGGGATTTCGATCGCCGGAATGTCCTGATAGCGCGGCGACGTCATCTTGAGCGACGACGGCAGGTTCGCCCACAGCTGAAAGCCGTGCATGCGGCCGCGCGCGTCGCCCTGCGGCATTTCCTGATGCATGATGCCGCTGCCGGCGGTCATCCATTGCACGTCGCCCGCACCGAGCTTGCCCTTGTTGCCGAGGCTGTCGCCGTGGTCGACCGTGCCGGCGAGCACATAGGTGATCGTTTCGATGCCGCGATGTGGGTGCCACGGGAAGCCGGCGCGATAGTCCTCTGGGCGTTCGTTGCGGAAGTCGTCGAGCAGGAGGAACGGATCGAACTCGCCGGTATCGCCGAAGCCGAAGGCGCGGTGAAGCTTCACACCGGCGCCTTCCATGGTCGGCTGCGACTTCACGATCCGCTTGACGGGTCGGATGGACATGATCGTTGCCTTTGTTTGGATTGGTCGGCGCTTATATGGGAATGGACTGGGCCGCCGTCCAGCCACCGACAACGGGAGCGCGTGGCGCTGCCCTTGCACGATTTTGTTATCGCCCGGCCGGCGCGACCGCCTCGTCCTGCATGCCGGCGCGGTCGAGCGCACGACGCACGCTGCCCGAAGCCTTTGCCTCTTCCAGGAACGCACTCACGTAGGCGAGCGCGGCCGGCCGGCCCTTGGGCACGCAGATGCCGATGCCGACGACGTGAAAGGCTTCCTCGAGAATGCGCGCGCCCGGAAAATCGGCGGTCAACGGGCGCAACGAATCCTTCGACAGCGCGAACGCGTCCGCCTCGTCGGCGCGCATCATCGCCATCGCCTGCTCGACCGACGGCACCGGTGCGATCTTCGCGACCTTGAGCGTGCGCGCGGCGCTGCGGATGGTGGTGGTGTTGGCGATGCCGATCACGCGCACATGCGCGCGGTCGACGTCGGCCAATGTTTTGATGTCGGAGCCGGGCCGCGCCAGATACGTGCTCTCGCCGAGATAATAGGAGGGGCCAAAGTCGAGTTTCTTCCGCCGCTCATCATCGACCGGCATGAAGGAAACATCGAGCGCGCCGCTGCTCGTCGCCTCGGTGACTTCGCCCGAATTGGGCGCGACCGTGAACTCGACCGGCACGCCGAGCTTGGCGGCGAGTTCCTCGGCGAGGTCGACCGTGACTCCGTGCGGCTTCCCGTCGGCGTCCTTGGTGACGAAGAACGCGGTCGCGACCGGCGCTTCGACGACGCCGACCCGCAGCTTTCCCGTAGGAGCGAGTTCTTTCATTTCCAGTTCCTCGGATGATGGCGGGGTTGTGCAAGCCGCGCCGAAACGGTACGCGATCCTACTCAGCCTAGCAGACACGAAGCGGAGGAAACGAGAGTCATGATCCACGTGGTCGCGGTCATCACCACCAATCCCGGTCAGCGCGAGGCGGTGTTGCAAGCGTTTCGCGCCAATGTGCCGGCGGTACACGCCGAAGACGGCTGCATCGAATACGGCGCCGCGGTCGATGCCGACGCGGGCAGCATCCAGACCAAGGTCGGGGCGGACACGTTCCTCGTCATCGAGAAATGGGCGAGCCTCGACGCGCTCAAGGCGCACGCCGCGTCGCCGCACATGGCCGCCTATGGGGCCAAGACCCGGCCGATGATCGCCAAGCGGGTCATTCACGTGCTCTCGCCGACCTGAACTTGGACGGAGAAACAATGAGAGCGCTGATACCGGCCGCGCTTGCGGCTTGTGCGCTGGCGATGGGCGTACCGGCCGCGGCGGGCCCCGTCGCCGTGAACACCGCGATCCAAAACGTCGCGGCGAGCGACGTGGTCACGGTCGCGGCGAGCCGCCGCAAGCAGCCGCGCCGCGCCTACGTCGATGTGCCGGTGCGGCCGCGCGTCCTCGGCTCCGCGCCGGAATGCCCTGGCCTCACATCCTGGAATCCCGCCAACCCGGACCGCGGCTTCTGCGATCCCGGCTTCGCCTACCACGGCAACGTCAACGGCTGCGCCATCGATCTCGGCTACGGCCGGTGGGCGCCGTGCAGCACGGGGCGCTGATGTTGCCAAGGTGAATACGGAAGCTGCCGCCGCGCGCTGTCCGGTCCTTTCGTGGAACGAATGGGACCCGCTGCGGGAGATCATCGTCGGCACGGCGCGCGGCGCCGCCGACATGGCCTACGAGCCGGCGCTCTCGCCCTACTATCCGCCTGGCAGTCCGGGGCGCGCCTTGCGCGGCGGGCCCGTGCACCCGGCCGTGGTGGACGAAGCCGAGCGCCAGCTTGACGCATTCGCCGAGCTGCTCGCGCGCCGGGGCGTAACCGTCCGGCGGCCCGACCCGGTAGACCACGCCGTTGCATTCAGCTCGCCCGACTGGGATTCACCCGGCGGCCACGCCAGCGCCTGCCCGCGGGACTCTTTGCTCGTCGTCGGCGATGAGATCATCGAAGCGCCCATGGCCCAGCGCGCGCGCTATTTCGAGATCAGGGCGTATCGCAATCTCCTGATGACGTATTTTCGCTCGGGCGCGCGCTGGACCGCGGCTCCCAAGCCGCGCATGACCGATGCGCTTTATCGCGAACGCGAGGCCGGCAAAGAGCAGCCGTTCGACTTCGCGGCGGGCCCGCTGCTGAGCGAATGCGAGCCGGCGTTCGACGCGGCCTGCTTCGCGCGTTGCGGGCGTGATATTTTCTGGCGCCCGGATCTGGTGAGCAACGAGGCCGGCGCCGGCTGGCTGCAGCGGCATCTCGGGCCGGATTTTCGGATTCACCGCATCGCATTTCGCGAGGCGACGCCTACCCACATCGATACAACCCTCGTGCCGGTGCGGCCCGGCGTCGTTTTGGTCAACCCGGAACGTCCGTGTACCGACGGTGCGCTCGAGCTGTTCGCGGCGAATGGCTGGCGCCTAGTAGTGGCGCCGCCTTCGGTGCGCACCGGGCGCTCGCCCGCGCGCGACGTGAGCAACTGGATCTCCATGAACATCCTCATGCTCGACGAACGCACGGTCATTGTCGAGCAGGCGGAGACCCCGATGATCGAGCTGATGCGTTCGCTCGGTTGCGAGGTGATCCCCTGCCCGTTCGATCGAGTCTATGCCTTCGGCGGCGGATTCCACTGCTGTACCCTGGACATTCGCAAGGACGGCCGCCTGGAGTCGTATTTCCCGACGTTGGACGATCGTAGGGTGGGCAGGTCGCGAGCGCTTGCGAGCGGCCGTGTCCACCAGAATGTTTGTTTTGACAAGCGCCCGTGAGGAAGGTGCCGCTTGTCAAGCCGCGCGCAGCACGAAGTCCACGCGTACCGCATCGAACGGAAAAACCACGTGGCCGTCATCGGTCCGCTGCAAGACGCCCGCACCAAGCAGGGCATGCACGTCGCCATGCACGGCCTTCACGTCGCGTTCGACCCGCCGCGCCGCCTCGCGGATCGACATAGGCCCTGCGCCCGCCATGGCGCGGATGAGCTCCCATCGCTTCGGCGTCATCAACGAGAACAGCAACTCGGCCGACGCGAAGCTGACGCGCGCCCCCTGCCTGGCTCCTCGAAATGCCGCCCTGGCGCGCTGCGTGACGTCGTCAGCCGATGATACCGCGAACGTGACCGTCTTCATCGTGATCTCCACGCTTGCACGTCATTCCAGAAATCCGCCAGAAGCGCATCGTATGTCGTGAACACATACGGTTCCTCGTTGCCACTGACATGGCGATGATCGCCCTTGCCGGCTTCGTTGTCATAACGAAGCACACATACCTCATCGACGATGAATGCCAGCCGATACTTGAACTCGTGGGCTGAACCCCGCACGGACGACGGAACCCGCCAGATGACGATCTCGACGAAGGCACGCTCGTCGAGCAGGTGGCGTTCATTGATCAAAAGCTCCGCCGCCATTGTTGGAGATTATGACAACGCTCGAACGTGTTGTCAATGTCACCAACAGCCAGGGTGGTTACCAAGCATCCATCGGTCGGCAACGCGCCTGTGCAATGTTTGCTGTTATGTCAGGTTCCAGACTCTCGCGCGACTCGCCAATCGGCGCGTTTGCGGGCATCATTTCGCCGGGTGTACTTGCGAGCGACTTCGCGTCCATGTGGTGGCTGTGTTTCGAACGTGACGGGCGGTTTCTCGGCGTCGCCATCGTCGAGGGCGAGACGCTGGCAGCCGCGCGCCTGCGCGCCACGGTGACAGGCGTCGCGGCCGGCGCCAAGTTCACGGTCGGCCATCCGCTCGACGAACGCTGCCGCGCCATGCTGGCGCCGGACGAGACCGGGCGCATGCTGTCCGCCGCCGAGGCCGCGGAGCTTGCCAAGCGTTTCGAGCGCGCCGCGCCGAAGAAAGGGCCCGCGACCCGCATCCGGCGCAAACCGCGCGGAAACGCTGAAGCGGAAAACTGACCCCAGCGTCATGGCGAGGAGCCGCGCACGCGGCGACGAAGCAATCCAGGGCGTCGGGCGTCGCCCTCGATTGCTTCGCTGCGCTCGCAATGATGGCGGGGCTGAAACCGATTTGCGCACTCGGGGTTGGCTCCGGTAACATTTGCCGCCGCCCGCGGTCATGACCGCGCGCGTGCCCGCCGCGGTGCCGCGATGGAATATCAGTCGTCTTTTCGGAGCATGATCTTTTTCCGAAAACCGGTTCCCACTTTTCGGGATCATGCTCTAGCCCATACGCTGCGCAAACGCCTGCGGTCGCTCGCCATGGCGGCAAGCGGCGCGGTCGCGCTGCTGGCGCTCGCGGCGTGTTCCGGCGGGGTGCTCGATCCACAGGGACCGGTCAGCGCCGCCAATTCGCAAATCCTGCTCAATGCGGTCGAAATCATGCTGGTGATCGTCGTGCCGACGATCATCGCCGCGTTCGCCTTCGCCTGGTGGTTCCGCGCCTCCAACACGCGCGCCCAGTACCGGCCCGGGTTCGTCTATTCCGGCGAAATCGAGCTGCTGGTCTGGTCGATCCCGCTGCTCGTCATCCTGTTTCTCAGCGGCGTGATCTGGATCGGCTCGCACCAACTCGATCCGTTCGAGCCGCTCGACTCGAAAGCCAAGCCGACCGAGGTGCAGGTGGTCGCGCTCGATTGGAAGTGGCTGTTCATCTACCCGAACGAGGGCGTCGCCAGCGTGAACGAGCTGGTGGTGCCGGCCGGCGTGCCGGTGCACTTCTCGATCACTTCAGCGAGCGTGATGAACATGTTCTTCGTGCCGCAGCTCGGCAGCATGATCGCGGCGATGAACGGCATGGTGACGCAGCTTTCACTCAAGGCCGACAACCCGGGCGAGTTCCACGGCCTCTCCACCCAGTACAGCGGCGACGGCTTTGCCGGGATGCAGTTCACCTTGCGCGCGGTGCCGCAGGACGCCTTCGCGCAGTGGCTCACGCAGGTGCGCTCGACCGGGCCCGCGCTCGACCGCGCCGGCTACACGACGCTGGCGCGGCAAAGCCAGAACGTCACGCCGTTCACCTACCGCACGGTCGATGCCGGTTTGTTTGATGCGGTCGCGCGGCAGGAGATCCCGCCGGCGCCGGGTCCGGAGCAGGGGCGCGGCGGTCCGGCGATTCATCCTAAGCCCGGAGGGTGAAGCATGCTGGGGAAGCTCAGTTGGGACGCGATCCCGTGGGACCAGCCGATCCCGCTCATCGCCGGCGCGGTGGTGTTGGCGATCGTGCTCGCCGTGCTCGCCTGGGTCGTGATCAAGGGCCATGTGCCGTACCTGTGGCATGAGTGGATCACCAGCGTCGATCACAAGCGCATCGGCGTGATGTACATGCTGCTCGGCCTCGTCATGCTGGTGCGCGGCTTCATCGACGCGCTGATGATGCGCTCGCAGCAGGCGGTCGCCTTCCACGCCGCCGGCTACCTGCCGCCCGAGCATTTCGACCAGGTGTTCTCGGCGCACGGTACCATCATGATTTTCTTTGCGGCGATGCCGCTCGTCATCGGGCTGATGAACTTCGTCGTCCCGCTGCAGCTCGGCGTGCGCGACGTGGCCTTTCCGACGCTCAATTCGACGAGTTTCTGGCTCACCGCCACCGGCGCATTGCTGGTCAACATTTCGCTCGTGATCGGCGAGTTCGCCCGCACCGGCTGGCTCGCCTACCCGCCGCTCTCGGAAACCACCTACCTGCCCGGCGTGGGCGTCGATTATTACCTGTGGTCGCTGCTGATTTCCGGCGTCGGCACGCTGATGACCGGCATCAATTTCGTCACGACGATTCTCAAGATCCGCGCGCCCGGCATGAGCTATTTGCGCATGCCGGTGTTCTGCTGGACCGCGCTCGCCTCGAACCTGCTGATCGTCGCGGCCTTCCCGATCCTCACCGCCACGCTGGTGATGCTCACCCTCGACCGCTACCTCGGTTTTCATTTCTTCACCAATGAGGCCGGCGGCAACATTATGATGTTCATCAATTTGATCTGGGCCTGGGGCCATCCCGAGGTCTACATCCTGGTGCTGCCGGCGTTCGGTGTTTTCTCCGAAGTGATCTCCACGTTTTCCGGCAAGCCGCTGTTCGGCTACCGCTCGATGGTGGCCGCGACCCTGTTCATCTGCATTGTTTCCTACATGGTGTGGCTGCACCACTTCTTCACCATGGGGGCGGGCGGAAGCGTCAACGCGGTCTTCGGCATCTCCACCAGCATCATCGCGGTGGGCACCGGGGTGAAAATCTACAATTGGATGTTCACGATGTACGGCGGGCAGATCCGCTATACGACGCCGATGATATGGTCGGTCGGGTTCATCTTCACCTTCATCATCGGCGGCATGACCGGCGTGATGCTGGCGGTGCCGCCCGCCGATTTCCAGCTGCACAACAGCCTGTTCCTGGTGGCGCATTTCCATAACGTCATCATCGGCGGCGTGGTGTTCGCGGTGATGGCCGGGCTGACCTACTGGTTCCCCAAGGCGTTCGGCTTCCGGCTGCACGAGGGCTGGGGCCAGGCGACGTTCTGGCTCAACTTCGTCGGCTTCTACGTCACGTTCATGCCGCTCTATATCGTCGGCCTGCTCGGCATGACGCGGCGGCTGCAGCATTACGACGTGGCGATCTGGCGGCCGTGGGTGCTCGCCGCCGGCGTCGGCGTGGTAATTCTGTGCTTCGGCGCCGTGGCGCAGGTGGCTCAACTGGTCGTGAGCATTCGCCGCCGGCACGAGCTGCGCGACGAGACCGGCGACCCGTGGAACGGCCGCTCGCTCGAATGGTCGACCGCTTCGCCGCCGCCCGCCTTCAACTTCGCCGTGCTGCCGAACGTGAGCGGCGAGGAGCCCTATTGGCAGATCAAGCGGCGCGCCATCCAGACTCAGCAGCTTGCCGCCGAGCCGGATTACCGGCCGATCGAAATGCCGCGCAACAGCCCGACCGGTTTCATCTCCGCGTTCTTTGCCACCATCACCGGCTTCGCGCTCATCTGGCACATCTGGTGGATGGTCGGCGTCGGCATCGCCGCCGCCTATGCGGTGTTTGTCTGGTTCGCCTGGCGCGATGTCGAGGAATACGTCATCCCGGCCGAGGAGGTCGCGCGCGCCGACCGCGAGCGACGGCGCGCCCGCGACGCCTGGCTCGAGGCCAACGTGCGAACGAGCGCGCCCGCATGAGCACCAGCGAAACCCTGCATGAGCGCGACATCGTCGATCCCTATCGGCTCGGGCGCGCGCATGCGGCGCTGCACGGTGGCCGCGAATATGCGACCGGCCACGGTGAAGGCGGACCCGCGTCCAAATACGTGATCGTCGGCTACGGCTTCTGGATTTTCCTGCTCAGCGACATCGTGATGTTCTCCGCTTTCTTCGCGGCGCATGCGGTGCTGCAGACGGCGACCGCCGGCGGGCCGTCCGGGCGCGATTTGTTCGACCCGAGCAGCATCGCGCTCGAAACCGCGTGCCTGTTGGTGTCGAGCTTCACCTGCGGGCTCTCCGCTGTCGCCACCGGCGCGCGCAGCCAGCTGTGGGTGCAGGTTTTCCTGCTGATCACCGGCTTGCTCGGCCTTGCCTTCCTGGCGCTCGAAGCGCGCGATTTCGCCGGCATGGTCATGCAAGGCGCCGGGCCGCAGCGCAGCGCTTTTCTCTCGTCGCTGTTCGCCGTGGTCGGCTGTCACGGATTGCACGTGAGCGCCGGCCTGCTGTGGCTCGGCACCATGATGGCGCAGATTTTCGTCAAAGGATTTCGCCCCAACATCCTGCGGCGGATGCTGTGCTTCAACCTGTTCTGGCACGTGCTCGACGTGATCTGGGTGGCGCTGTTCACGATCGTCTATCTGATAGGAGAAGGCCGATGAGCGACGAGAACGTCGAACGCGACGACATCGCGCCGGGATTCCTCGATTCGCCCGACCTGCGCGACGCGGTGCAGAGCTACGTCATTGGTTTCGTGCTCGCCTCGCTGCTCACCGCCGCGTCCTTCTATGTGCTCTATACCCACCTGATCTGGGGGCCCGGCATTCCGGTCGCGTTGGCGGTGCTCGCGGTGGCGCAGATCGGCGTGCATCTCGTGTTCTTCATGCATATCACCACGGCGCCCGACAACACCAACAACATCCTGGCGCTCGCATTCGGCGTGCTGATCGTCGTCCTCATCATCGGCGGCTCGCTATGGATCATGCACCACCTCAACGACCGGCTGATGCCGATGCAGGAAATGATGCAGATGCAGAGGTGAAGAACGTCATTGCGAGGAGCCCGAAGGGCGACGAAGCAATCCAGGGTTACAACCGCGGTGCCGTTTGCCCTGGATTGCTTCGCTTCGCTCGCAATGACGGAGTTCACCCCCCGTGAGCGAAGGCGGGAAACAGCGTCATGCCGCCGTCGATGAAGAGCGTCGCGCCGACCACGTAATCGGAATCGTCGGAGGCGAGCCACACCGCCGCGCGCGCGACGTCCTCCGGCTCGCCGATGCGGTTGTAGGGAATGAGCGTCATCAGCGCATCGTAGGCCTGTTTGGTTTCCCATGCGGCGCGGTTGATCGGCGTGCGGATGGCGCCGGGCGCGATGCCGTTCACCCGGATGCGCCGTGGGGCGTATTCCTGGGCGAGCGTTTCCATCAGCATCATCACGCCGCCCTTCGAGCCCGCGTAGTTCGCGTGCCCGGCCCAGGGAATCACCTGGTGCACGGAACTCATGCAGATGATCTTGCCGGCCGCGCAGGAAACCTCCGGCACCACGCCGCGCCGCAGGAACTCGCGGATCGCCTCGCGCGCGCACAGGAACTGGCCGGTGAGATTGACCCCGATCACCGTGTTCCATTGCTCGAGCGTCATCTCGTGGAACGCGGCGTCGCGCTGCAGCCCGGCGTTGTTGACGAGAATGTCGAGGGTGCCGAATTCCTCGCGCATGCGGGTGAACATCGCCACGACCTGATCTTCGCGTGAGACGTCGGCGCGGTGCGCGTAGGCGCGGACGCCGGCTTGCGTGATCTCTTCGACCACCTGTTCGGCCGCCTCCTCGCCCGCGACCCAGTTCACCACCACGTCGGCGCCGGCTTGGCCGAGCGCGATCGCAGCGGCGCGGCCGAGGCCCGAATTGGCGCCGGTCACGAGCGCCTTCTGGCCGGTGAGCACCTTGAACATCGGCCGCATAGGCGCCGCGCGCGACACTTGGGCATCGTTCACACTCAGCTCCCTCGCTCGACAGAGTCACCTCGGCAACGCTCCGATGGGCGAGAATGTTCAGCCCGGCGTCGGACCTGCTATCGTTCCACCATGGGTCGGAAGTTCGCGAACTGGAGACGTTGGCGAAATCGACCGGCGTGTTCAGGGCGGGACAGCGGGGCGCGAGGGATGGCGGGGGATACAAGCGGAGAATAATCAAATAATACCGTCGCCGAACCGATTTGACCGGTTCCCGACGCTTTCTTCCGCTTTTTGCCTTACCTTTGCTGGATTCCTGGCGAGGCTAAGCCGTGCGTGAAGGACCTAGTAGTCAGGGGTGGAACTACATGAGTGGTAAGCGCAGAATCTATGGGGAAGTTAAGCAGCCGGCGACGTTGGAGCATTCGGGCGGATGGGTCCGTTTTGAGGATCTGCAGGACGCGATCATCTCCTGGCAGCGGCTGCCGTCCGAGCACCGGACCAACGCCACGATCAAAGTGAAGAACGGCCCGCTCTACACCGCGCACGAGATCGAGCATCTGCGCGCAGGCGCGTAGGGCAAATTATCTGCCGTCATCCTGAGGAAGTCGCGCGCACGCGCGCGCGGCCTCCTCGGGATGACGTTGTTGTTTGCTGCAATGGTGGGCACGGCCGCCTTCGCGCTACGCGCTTCGGCAGCCTTAGACAACCCTACGCATCCTCATCAAATATCGCGACCGCGCGGATTGGCGAGCCGGTCCCCTCGCGCCATTTGAGCGGCAGGCCGATGAAACGGAACTCGCCCTTGCCGAGCAGGGTCTCGAGGTTGCACAGGCTTTCGATGTGCGTGATGTCGAGCTCGAGGCAGGCCTTGTGCACGAGCGCGTTAACGACGCCTTCCGGTCCCGGGCGCATCGAGTCGATGCCGAAGTGCACGATGCCCTGCCGCGCGAGCCATTCGGTCGCCGCGACGTTGACGCCGGGATTGTCGGTCGAATAGGCCGGCGTCGGGAACGTGCGCGCGTGGTGCCCGGTACACAGCAGCACGGTGCCGCCCTTCGGGATGGGAACGCCGGCCTTCGACGTCGCTGCTTCGAGATCGGCCGGGGTGATCTCGGCGCGGGGCGCGATATGGCGCAGATCGATACAAATTCCCTTCACGTAGCAATTCTCCAGCGGATACTTGTCGATCGACACGCCGGTCTTGCCGAAGTGGCGCGGCGCGTCGATGTGCGTTCCACCGTGATCCGGCATGGAGAAAAACATCACGCAATTGCCTTGCACGTTCCCGGACTCGGCAAAGGCCTCTTCGTGGCTTTTCCAAATGCCGTGAATGATCGGCGGCTGTCCCGGATAGGCGGGCGTGCGGTGATAAAGCTCCCGGCTCAGATCGACGATCTGCATTGCCAATTCCTCCCATGCGTGTGGGCGGCAGCATAGCGCATGTTCCGGCGACGGTGGGCACCGGGTTTGATGTCGGAGGAGTGGGCCTTTCCTGCGTCTGTGCCCGCGCCGCGCTTTCGTCAGGGCTGCTATGCGTTTTTGACTACGTCCATCAAACGGCTGTGAGTGCAGGGCATAAATGCTTGTGCCGAATCGTCGCTAGGTTAAATCGCTGTCTGCCGGGTTGATCAAGAGACAAGAGACACGTTCATGCACGCCAGCAGAGCCCGGGCCATCGACGCCGTGCGGACCGCCGCACGTGTCGCCGTTGCGGCTGGCGCGTTGCTTACAGCCGCCCCGTTCATCAGCCCGCAAACCGCCGGCGCCGTCGAATCGAATGCAACGGCACCCTGGCGCGGCGGCTTTGCCGACGTGGTGCAGAAAGTCCGCCCGGCCGTGTTCTCGATCACCGTCAAGATCGTGGAGGAAACCCACGGGCAGTCCAAGCCGCGCAACGGCGCCTCGGGCGGATCCGGTTTCTTTGTTTCCCCCGACGGCTACGCCGTCACCAACGCGCACGTGGTGCGGCCCGAGCATGTGACCACGCTCTCCACCCAGATCCGCATGCCCGACGGCGATACCTACGATGCCGAAGTGATCGGCGCCGACCCGCAGACCGACGTCGCGTTGATCAAGGTCAAGGGCCGCACCGACTTTCCTTTCGTCAGCTTCGCGGATGCTCCGCCGCGGGTCGGCGACTGGGTGATCGCGATCGGCAGCCCGTTCGGCCTCGACGGCACGGTGACGACCGGGATCGTCTCGGCGGAAGGCCGCGACATCGGCTACGGCCCGTACAATGATTTCATTCAGATCGACGCGCCCACCAACCAAGGCAGCTCGGGCGGGCCGACCTTCGATCTCGCCGGTAATGTGATCGGGGTGAACACCGCGTTATGGCGCACGCCCGGGGCGACGGGCTTCATCGGCATCGCGTTTGCGATCCCCGCCGACACGGTCAAGAGCATCATCGCCGAGATCAAGGAGAACGGCTCGGTGACGCGCGGCTGGCTCGGCGTCGAGGTCGACGCAGTGACCCCGGAAATTGCGGTGCGGTTCGGCCTCACCCGCGCGCGCGGCGCGCTCGTGCGCACGCGCCCGGGCGGCAAGGCGGCGTCAAACGCCGCGCTCGATCCTGGCGATGTGATCACATCGCTCAACGGCGAGCCGGTGCGGGATTTCCGCGCGCTGGCGCGCATCACTGCCGGCATGCGGCCCGGGACGCAGGTCGAACTCGGCGTGCTGCGCCGGGGCGAAGCGAAAACCGTGGCGCTGCGGCTTGGCAAGCTGCCCGATGGGCCCGTTCAGGAAGCCGGGGCGACCGGCAGCCCCACGAGCGCACGCAAGCGCGCTCAGTAATCAGTGAACAGTAACCAGCGAACAGTAACCAGTGAACAGTAACCAGTGACCAGAAGATCACTCATGACTGGTCACTGATCACTGATCACTGCTTCGCATCCAATCGCGCGCAGCGCGCTGGGCGGCGGCGATCTCGCTCTCCGACAATTCGGCGGCAATCTCCGTGCGCAACGCGTTCGCCTGTTTGTTGCCATGCATGGCGGCGAGGTTGAACCATTTGTGCGCGGAGACAAGGTCGAGCGCGCCCGCGCCCGTCGCGCACATCATGCCGAGGTCGAAAAATTCCTGCGCGGCGGCATCCCGTGCCGGGGCGCTGCCGCCGTGAACGGCTGGTGATCGCAACATGCTAGCCTCCTGTCCGGCTCCACCGACGTGCGACTTATCGAGCGCCGGCGGCATGAGCGGTGAGCGGCGTCACATAGTCAGAACCACGGCCCGCTTTCTGCGCCACGGGTGACCGCCTTCACATTCCAGCGTTGCGCGGTCCTGGGCCGAAGTGGCGCGCGAACACGCCGGACTTCCGGCGGCTCAATCGGAGTCGGTCATCAGGTCAAAGGCCGCCGAGAGCCCAGGCGAACAGCAGGCCGAGCGCGGCCATCGCGATAACCACAAGCAACCACGCGACACGCGCGACGCTCGTGCGGCGCGGCGCCGGTACCGGCCGCGTGCGCTCCTGCTGGCGCGCGGTCTCGATGGCCTGGGGATCGGGCGCAGTGCCGGCGGCCTCTTCGTCGGTGCCCAGCGGCGCCGCGGCGAGATCGGAGACCCGGACCTTGTCGCCGGTACGCCCGCTGTCGATGTCGTGGCGCAGTTGCTCGGTCGTGCTGTTGTTCATCGCGCGGCCCGACCAACGCTCCGTTCGTTCGCGCGGCTCCGAAGGAACATCCGGTGTGAGCCTCGGTTGTTCCTCTACAAACCCAGGATCCGCAACGTAGGAAATCGGACATGGCCAAATCATCTGTTCTCGCCACCGCCGCGGCGGCCGCTCTCATCGCGGTGACCTTCGGCCTCGACCACGCCCAGAGCGGAGGCGGCGGCGCCGGCAGCGGCGCGGGCGCCGGCGCAGGCTCGGCGAGTGGCGCGGGCGGTGCCGACCCGGCCGGCACGGCCAACCCCGGTGCCTCGGGCGCGACGTCAAACACGGGCCTGGCGGGAACAAACAATCAGCCGGGCGCCGACCCGGCCGCTTCTACCCCAAAGCGGTGAACACAGTGCACGCGTAACTAAATCCGCGCACGGCGCCGGCTGCGCAGCCGCTGGAATAAGACGTAGAGCAGTGGGATCAGGAACACGCCGAGGAACGTGGCGGCGATCATTCCGCCGAACACCGAGGTGCCGACCGCGCGTCGCGTGAGCGCGGCGGCACCGGTTGCGAGCACCAGCGGCAACAGCCCGAGCACGAAGGCGAGGCTCGTCATCAGCACCGGGCGGATGCGCATGCGCGCGCCGGCGACCGCCGCCTCCTCGACCGCAACCCCGCGGGCGTGCTGGTCCATGGCGAACTCGACGATCAGGATCGCATTCTTGCTCGCCAGCGCGATGAGCACGACGATGCCGATCTGCGCAAACAGATCGTTGGCAACCCCGCTCGCCGCCAGTGCCAGCATCGAGCCGAGCAGGCCGACGGTGACCGAGAGCATGACGGCAAACGGGATGGTCCAGCTTTCGTAAAGCGCGACCAGAAACAAATACGCAAACAGCACCGCCAACGCGAGGATGTAGCCGGTCTGCCCCGCTGCCTGCAGCTCCTGCAGCGCCGTGCCGGTCCATTCAAAGGTGTAGCCGGCGGGCAGCACCTGGGCCGAGACACGTTCCATGGCGCCGAGCGCCTGCCCCGAGCTGAAACCGGGCGCGGCCGATCCGTTGAACGTCACTGCAATTAGATTGTTGTAGCGCGTCACCTGCTGCGGCCCGATCACCGGCCTCGCCGCGAGCAGGGAGCGCAGCGGCACCATCTCGCCCTGAGCGTTGCGCACGTTGATGCGATAGATCGCCTCGACGTGGCTGCGATCGCTCGCCTCGCCCTGCAGATTGACCTGCCACACGCGCCCGTACACATTGAATTGGTTGATGAAAAAACCGCCGAGCGTCGCCTGCAACGCTTGAAACACATCCGGTATTTGTACGCCGAGGATTTGCGCCCGGTTGCGGTCGATGTCGAGGTAGATCGCCGGCGTGTTGGCGTTGTACGTGCTGAACACATTCGACAGCTCGGGCTGCTGATTGGCTGCGAAGGTCAGCGCCCGCATCGTCGCGGCGAGGTCGCCGGGACTCCGATCGCCGGTCGCCTCGAGCTGATACTGGAAACCGCCGGTCGTGCTCAGCCCGATGATCGGCGGAAGATTGAACGGCAGGATGTTGGCGCCGGGAATGCCGGCGGTCTGCCGCCGGAGGGCCGCCATGAGGGCGCCCGCCGACTCCGACGGCCCCCGCTGATCGAATGGCGCGAGCCTGACGACCAGAAACGCCGCGTTCGAAAGCGAACCGCCGTTGAGGATGCTGAAGCCGACGATGGAGGTGACCGCGGCCACTCCCTTCTGCGCGCGCACGATCTGTTCGACCTGGGCGGCGAGCTCGTCGGTACGGTTGACCGAGGCGCCAGGCGGCAGCTGGACTTCCGTGAAAAAGGCGCCCTGGTCCTCCTCCGGCAGGAAGCCGCTCGGGATCAGCCGGAATATCATGAAGGCGGCGGCGGCGATCGCAACCACGGCGACGAGACTCAGCGCAGCGAAGCGGATCGTTCGCTGCACGATCCGGGCATAGCCGCCGCGAATTCTGTCGATCGCCCCGAGGACGCGCGCCATGACGCCGCGCGCGCCGCCGCGCCGGAGCAGAAGCGCGCACAGCGCCGGACTGAGCGTGAGCGCATTGATCGCGGATATCACGACGGCGGCGGAAACCGCGACCGCGAACTGGCGGTAGAGCGCCCCGGTTATTCCCGGAATGAAGCCGATCGGCACGAAAACCGAGAGCAGCACGAGCGTGATGGCGATCACCGGGGCGGTGATTTCCGCCATCGCCATGCGGGCGGCTTCGACAGGTGTTACGTCCTGCTCGTCGAGCACGCGCTGCACGTTCTCCACGACCACGATGGCATCGTCCACCAATGCCGATGGCGAGCACGAGCGCCAACAAGGTAATCGTGTTCGCCGAGTAGCCGAGCGCGAAGAGCACGCCCATGGCGCCGATCAGCGACACCGGCACGGCGATCAGCGGAATGAGCGTCGCGCGCCAGCTGCCCAGAAACAAAAAGACGACCAGCACCACCAGAGCGAACGCCTGCAACAACGTGCGCAGCACCTCGCCGATTGTCGCCTGCACGAACGTAGTCGCATCGAATATGATTTCATGGCGAAGGTCGCCGGGGAAGCGCTGCGCCAGGCGGTTCATCTCGGCTGCTACGGCGCTGGCGGTCGCCACCGCATTGGCCCCGGGCGCGAGGTAGATCGCCATGGAGGCGGCGGGCGCGCCATTGAAACGGCTGAATGTGTCGGATGACTGCGCGCCCATTTCGACCCGGCCCACGTCCTTGACCCGCACGACCGAGCCGTCCGGGTTGGCGCGGATCACGATGTTTTCGAACTGTGAGACCGTGCTCAGCCGTCCGAGCGTATCGATCGGCAGCTGAAACTGTTGCTGCGGACCGGCTGGCTGCGCGCCGATGCGACCCACTGCGGCTTGCGTGTTCTGCGCCTGCACCGCCTTGATCACGTCGCTCGGCACCATGGAAAGGCCGGTGAGGCGGTTGACGTTGAACCAGATGCGCATGCTGTAGCTCATGTTGGCAAACAGCTGCGCTTGGCCGACGCCGGGCACGCGCGAGATCGGGTCGAGAATGTTGATCGTCACGTAGTTGTTGAGGAAGAGCGCATCGCGGCTCTGGTTCGGCGAAAAGAACTCGACGACCTGCAGCAGGGCGGCCGAACGCTTGCGGATCGTGAGCCCCTGCTGGTTGACCTCGGGCGGCAGCTGCGCCTGCGCCAGGTTGACCCGGTTCTGCACGTTGACGGTGTCGATGTTGGCATCGCTGCCGACCGCGAAGCTGACGTTGAGCGTGTAGCTGCCGTCATTGGCGCTGGTCGAACTCATGTAGATCATGTTCTCGACGCCGTTGACCTGCTCTTCGATCGGCTGAGCGACGCTCGTCTGCACGGTTTCGGCGCTGGCGCCCGGGAAGCGCGTGCTGACCGTTACCTGCGGCGGGACGATGTCCGGATATTGCGCGACCGGAATACGCGCGAGCGAAATCAAGCCGGCGAGCACGAGCACGATCGACACGACGAAAGCGAAACGCGGACGCGCGATGAAAAAATTGGAGATCACGGCGTGGCAGCCGCCGCTTCGCTCGGCGCCACTTTTTGGCCCGGGCGAACCTTCTGAATGCCCTCAACGATGACCCGGTCGCCGGCTTTGAGACCCTGGGTGACGACGACGTCGCTGCCGACCGGCTGACCGAGCTTGACCGTCTGTTGCACGACCTTGTCGTCCGCCCCGACGACGAGCACGTAAGGGCCGGCCTGTTCGAGCTGCAGCGCCGCTTGCGGAATCGCCAGCGCCTGTTGCGGCGCGCCGGTCTCCACCGTCACGTCGACGATTTGTCCCGACACCAGCAAGCCGTCGGGATTGGGAATTTCTGCGCGCGCCTGCACGGTATCGGTGCCCTGATTGACCTGAATGTCGATGAAATTGAGCGAGCCCGAATGGGCATAAGTGGTCCCGTTGGGCAGTTTGATCTGCACCGGTACGTTGCTTGGCGTGCCGGGGGTGCCCGCAATGCGTTGTTTGTATTCGGTCACCTGCTGGGCACTGATCGGGAACAGCACGAACATCGGATCCTGGCTCACGATGGTGGCAAGCGTGCCGGAGGTCGGGCTGACGAAGTTGCCGACCGTGACGAGTGCGCGACCGATGCGCCCATCGATCGGCGCCGTGATCTCGGTGAAGCCCAGGTTGATCTGCGCCTGCTCCAGCGATGCCTGGGCCGCCATCACGTCGGCCTGCGCCCCCTTGAGATTGGCGACATCCTGATCGAGCGTGGCTTGCGCGACCGCGTTGCGGCTCACCAGCTCCCGCGAGCGCTGCTCCGCGAGGCTTGCGTTCGTCTCCGTGGCCTGCGCCTTGGCGACCGCCGCTTGCGCTTGGTCGACTGCCGCTTGGTAGGTGTCGCGCTCGATGGTGAACAGCAGGTCCCCCCTCTTCACCATTTGGCCTTCCTTGAAGGACCGCTTCTGCAGAAAGCCTTGCACGCGGGCTATGATGTTGACGACGTCCACCGCCTGCATGCGCCCCACGTAGGTCGAGGACGGCGTGATATTTTTTTCGACGGCCGTCGCCACGGTCACCGCCGGCGCCGGCTCTTGCGCCGGGGCGGGCTGGGCCGCTGCGGGGAACGGAAGGTTCACCGCGGCGAGGGCGAGAAGCGCAACAAGCTTGGGGACGGCGCGGATGCCTGAGGTTCGCGGCATAGGACCCTTGCGCGCTCCCCCGAAGACCTCTGTTATTTGTTGCGCCGTTTTCGCTGCACGCGCCGTCGCTTGGGCGCTTTGCTCACACTCCGGCTCTTTTTCCACAGCTTGAGCAGCGGTCCGTCCGCGCCGTAGACCGGATCCTTGCGCGGGGGCGCGACCTTCGGGATCGTTTTGAGCGCGCGCTCATGGTCTCGCGCGGTGGTGCATTCGTCGTAGGTGCCGGTGGGCGGATAGGCGCCGATCACCAGAAAATCGTCATCCGCGGAGAGGCATTGATGCCCGGTGCCAGCAGGTAGAATTGCGATGTCGCCCGCCTTGAGCTTTACGCTGCGGCCGAGCGCGCCGCCAAAGCGCACCTCGCCGCTGCCGCGCGCAATGCCCAAGACCTCGTGGATGCGCGAGTGATAGTGCACATAATCGTAGATGCCGTCGCGCCAGGAATCGCCCCAGCCGTTGCGTGCAAACAAATCCTCGAACACGGCGGCGGGATCGAAATCGCCCGGGAGCTTGACGGCGCCGCGATAGATCACGAGCGGCCAGCGCGGATGGTTGGGGATGAGCCCCTCGTCCTTGAAGCGGAACGTGGCGGCTTTGCGTTTGCGGGCAAGCCGCGCGAGATCGTCCTTTGACGGCCGCGACCATCCGGTCGCTCGCTCGGCCGCTCGTTTCACATTTTCCACGATGGCCATGACTTCACTCCGCGGCGCGCGCTTCCTTAAGATCGTCGGCGGCAGCGATACGGTCCATGCGCCGGATCGAGGCGCGGATAACGTCCATCTCGCGCTCGAACTCGCGGCTCTTGTCCGCCCAGGTCTCGGCGAGGAGCCGATGCCCGCCGGCGATCGCCTGCCGGTAGAGCTTGCGCGCGAGCGCCACCCGCTCCTCGAGCGCGCGCAACGCGCTCGCCAAGGCACGGCGCAAATTCTCGTCGAGCGCCACGCTCATAACCTCGGCCGTGTAGGTATGCCCGACGTGGCAGCGGTAGCGGATCAGGTCCTCCTCATCGAGTTCCCACATGACACCGCCGCAATCCGGGCAAGCCAGCACCGCGCGGCGGCCGATGGCATCCATCTGCTCCATGTTGCCAATTCCTGTTCGGGCGACTTCCACCTCGTATCTGATGCTGCGGGGGAGCGGGCGCGTCTCGCCGGCCGGCTGGTGCACCAGCTTCTCGAGCAGCAGCGGCATGTCTGCCAATGCTACAACGTGATCGGGCTTGGCGCGGTTCAGGGCAGTCATCGGCATTTCCGCAAATGCGGCGTCCTTCGGATCCTGCACCACCGCGATGCCGCCGGCCTGCCGGATGGCCCACAGCCCGGAGGCGCCATCACCCAAACTGCCGGTCAGGACGACGCCAATGGCCCGACCGCTGCAGCACAGCGCGGTCGAGCGCAGCATCGGGTCGATCGCCGGGCGGGCGTTGTTCTCGCGGGGGCCCTCCCCCAGCGAAACCTTTTCCCCGTCGAGGAGCAGGTGCCGGTCGGGCGGCGCGATATAGATGCGCCCCTTCCGCGCCACCTCGCCGTTGCGGGCGAATTGCGCCGGCAACGGCCCGGCGTTGCTGAGCAACTCGTCCAACACCGAGCGCGAATGGCTCGGCAGGTGGATGGTGATGAGAACCGCAGCGGGAAATTCGCGGGAAAAGCGCTTGGCGAGGAAAATCAAAGCTTCAACGCCCCCGGCCGACGTGCCGATGGCGAGAACGTCGCGGTTGGCCATGTCGTTCTCTCCAGCGGGCTGCCCGGAAGGAGAACGACCCGCGCGGCACGTGGGTTCCACCTGCGCGGCGAGGGCTCGGAACGCTCGCAAGGCGGCGCGGTTTGTTACCGTTCGTGCGGCGAAAGCTTGTCGCGTGTGTGCCGTGCCCGACATAACAGCCGCGGGTAAGGGTGCGGCAAGCTCTGGGGGACCACGATGCTTTTCACGACGCGCACGCCGACGGCCATGGCAATCGGCGGTTTTTCCGCTATGCTGGATCGGCGACGTTGGGGCAGAGTCACGTCGTGACAAACGATAACGAACGAACGCAACCTCACGAACCGACCGAGGCCGGTTCCGAGCGGATGCCGGTGATTGTCGCCATGGGCGCCTCCGCCGGAGGCATCCATGCGTTGCAGAGCTTCTTCGCCGCGGTCCCGCCCGATACGGGCGCGGCCTTCGTCGTCGTGGTGCATCTCGATCCCGAGCACCGCAGCGAGATGCCGGCGATTATCGCCGCGCGCACCAAGATGCCGGTGGTGCAGGTCGGCGAGCACACCAAGTTGCAGGCGAACCACGTCTACGTCATCCCGCCCGACCGCCGGCTGCAGATGATCGAACACGAAGTTTCGGCGATGGTGTTCGACGAGCCGCGCGGGCAGCGTGCGCCGATCGACCTGTTCTTTCGGTCGCTTGCCGAGCAGCTCGGCGACGGCTTCGCCGTTATCCTCAGCGGCGCGGGCTCGGACGGCGCCATCGGCGTGCGCGCGGTCAAGGAAGCGGGCGGCATCATCCTGGTGCAGGATCCGAACGAGGCCGAGTACGCCTCGATGCCGCGCAGCGCCATCGCCACCGGCGTCGCCGACTTTGTCCTGCCGACGCGCGAGATCGGCAAGCGCCTCGTCGACCTCATCCGCATCAAGGAAAGCGTCGCTGCTCCGGACATCCGCAATTTCGACGAGGAACTGCTGCGCCGTATTCTCGCGCATCTGCGCGTGCGCACCGGGCATGATTTTTCCAAATACAAGCGCTCGACCGTACTGCGCAGGATCGCGCGGCGGATGCAGGTCGTCCGCGCCGACGACCTGAAGGAATACTACAGCGTGATGCGTGACAGCGCCGATGAGGCGCAGGCGCTGCTCGGGGATTTGTTGATCTCGGTCACGACATTCTTTCGCGACGCGAAATCTTTCGAGAAAATTGCCAAGGACGTCATCCCGAATCTCTTTCACAACCGGGATCCGGACGACACGATTCGCGTCTGGGTGACGGGCTGCGCGACCGGCGAAGAAGCCTATTCGTTTGCCATATTGCTGATCGAGGAAGCCGCGCGCCATCCGATCCGGCCGGCCATGCAAGTGTTCGGCTCCGATCTCGATTCGCGCGCGCTCGCCGCCGCGCGCGAAGGGCGATTTCCGCAGGCGATCGAGGCGGACGTGAGCGAGGAGCGCCTGCGCCGCTTTTTCACCCGGGAGGGCGAGCATTACCGCGTGCGCCAGGAAGCACGCGACATTGTGCTCTTTGCCGTGCACGACCTGCTCAAGGACCCGCCGTTCTCTCACGTCGATCTCATCTCCTGCCGCAACGTGCTGATCTATCTCGATCGCGAGCTGCAGGAACAGGTATGCAGCACGTTCAGCTACGCCCTCAATCCGGGTGGCTACGTGTTTGTCGGCGCCTCCGAGACCGCCGACAATCCGCCCGGAGTGTTCCGCGCCGTGGACCGCACCGCCCGCATCTATCAGTCGACCGCGACTTCGGGCGACAAACCGCGGCTGCTGCCGCGCCTGCTTGGACCGGTGCGCGTGCGCGAGCAGATCGTCCAGCTCGGCCGAACGATGAGTCCGACCGTGGCGCTCGGCGAAGCAGCCATGCACCGGCGCGCCATCGAGCAGGTGGCGCCGCCCAGCATGCTGGTCGATGAATCGCACCGGGTGATCCATCTGTCGGAGAACGCCGGACGGTATGTGATGCCCTCGGGGGGTCCGCTCAGCGGCGATGCCGTGGACCTGGTCCGGCCGGAGTTGCGGTTCGAACTGCGCTCGGCGCTCAACCGCGTGTTCGAGCAGCGAGAACCCACGCTCAGCTTGCCGATCCTGGTGCAGTTCAACGGCGCGCCCCACCGCCTCCACATGCACGTCAAACCGGTGCACAACGGCGACGGCGCGGGGCCGCGCGCCGCCATCATCATGTTCATCGAGGGCGAAGCTGTCGAGGAGACCCTGCTGACGGCCGACCAGCAGACCGACAGCGAGACGGTGCGGCGGCTCACTCAGGAACTCGAGTTGACCCAGACGCGCCTACGCACCGTGCGCGAGGAATCGGAGGCGGCGAACGAAGAACTGCGCGCGGCGAACGAAGAGCTGCAGTCGATCAACGAGGAATACCGCTCGACTTCCGAGGAGCTGGAGACCAGCAAGGAAGAGCTGCAGTCGATCAACGAAGAGCTGCAGACGGTCAACAGCGAGCTCAAACTAAAGCTGGAAGCAATTTCGCGTGCCCACAGCGACCTGCAGAACCTGGTCGCGGCGACCGACATCGGCACGCTGTTCCTGGATTCCGCGCTGCGCATCAAGCGCTTCACCGACCGGATCACCGAGCTTTTCCGCATAACCCTGAGCGACGAGGGGCGGCCGATCACGGATTTTGCGCATCAGCTCGAATACGACGACCTGGTCAAGGACGCCCGTGCCGTGCTCGCCGACCTCGCTCCGATCCGGCGTGAGATCCGCAGCCGCAATGGCCGCTGGTACGACATGCGCGTACGGCCCTATCGCACCGTCGACGACAAGATCGACGGCGTCGTGCTCACCTTCGTCGACATTTCCGAGCGCCACCAGGTCGAGGAGCAGTTGCGGGAAAGCGAGCGCCGGCTCGGCCAGGAGCAGCATCTCGTCGAACTCTCGCGCGATCCGATTTTCGTGTGGGATTTCGACCGCGGCATCATCGACTGGAATCGCGGCAGCGAGGAGCTTTACGGCTACACGCGGGAGGAGGCGCTCGGCAAAAAAAACGAGCAGCTGCTGGGGACCACCGTGCCAGGTTCCTCATTCGCGGAATTGAGACGCAAGCTCCTGCAGGACGGCAGCTGGGCGGGCGAGCTGCGGCAGCGCACCAAGGGCGGACATGAGTTGATCGTCGAGGGCCGGATGGCGCTTCAGGCCTTCGACGGGGGCCGGTTGGTGCTCGAGACCGGCCGCGATGTCACCGCGCGCCGAGCCTCCGAAGAGCGCCAGCGCCTGCTGATGCGCGAGCTGACCCATCGGGTGCGCAACATCCTCTCGGTCATTCAGGCGGTCGCCCGCTACACGTTGCGCAGCGAAGTCCCCCGGGAGCAGCTGGTCGAGCGGTTCGAAGGGCGGCTGATGGCGCTCGCCAATGCCCATACCCTGCTGGTGCAGTCCGACTGGAAGGGCGCTGACTTGCGTGACCTTGCCCGCCAGCAGCTCGGCGCTTATGCCACCGACAACCCCGACCGCGTCCGCCTCGACGGCGAGCCCATCCTGCTGCCGCCCGATGTCGCGACGCCGTTCGGCCTCGTTTTGCACGAACTGGCCACCAACGCCGCCAAGCATGGCGCCCTTTCCCGCGATGGCGGCAAGGTTACGGCGAATTGGAGCGCCGGCGAACGGAACAATAGTCGGGTTTTGAAGTTAAGGTGGACGGAGGAGGGAGGGCCGGCCGTCAGGCAGCCCGGCGCGCAGGGTTTTGGAAGCACCCTCATCGATACCGCGATCCCCGGCGCGCAGGTCAGACGCGAATTTCTGCCAAATGGTTTTGCCTGCACGATCGAAGTCCCCCTCGTTGGCGGTGGGGCCAGCTAGACTGAGAAAGCCACCGATCGAACCGCCGCGCGGCGGAGGACCTTGTCGGATGCCGCTCTACACATTCGAACTTCACGACGGCGAACGCCCGGTCGGGGATGAGACCGGCGTGTGGTTCGCCGATCGCGAACGTGCGCTCGACCACGCCTACGACGTCGCCCGCGAGCTGATGAACGCCCGCGAGCCGCAAACGCGCACTTGGCGCCTCGACCTCTACGAGGACGGCAGCCGGGTCGAGCAAATCCCTTTCGCCCAGCTCGATCCGACGCTCGATCATCTTAGCCCGGCCCTGCGGACGGCGGTGGAGCGGGGCTGCGATCGGCTGCGTGATTTCAAGCAAGCTATGTCAGCGGCGCAAACGACCGTCCGCGAGTCGCGGGCGCTCGTCGCGCGTTCGCGCGGCCGGCCGTATCTGGCGACGGACAGGGGAAAACCCACCATCGCCGCACCGTGGCAGTCGCAAGAGACGCGTGAAAAGAAATGAACGGGGTTGAGGGGGGAGACAGGGAGACCGAGTGATGTCCGTCCAGTTATCCGACCGCAACGCGTTCCTCGCCGAACTATCGGCGGCGGATTACGAATTGTTCCGCCCCCACCTGACGAGCTTCACGCTGAGCGTCGGCGAGCGGCTGCAGGATCTCGGCGCCCCTGTCGAGCAGGTCGTGTTTCCGCATGGGGGGCTGGTGGCGCTTACGATGCCACTGCGCAGCGGCGGCGGCGGGGGCGCCATTTTGGTAGGGCGCGACAGTATCGTCGGCGCCATGGGAGCGGCGGCGACGGCGCCCGCGATGTGCGATGCCGAGGTCTATATCGGCGGCCGCGGGGCGCGCATGTCCGCCTCGGCCTTCCGCTACGTGCTCGATCAAAGCGCCCTGGTACGCCGCCTGGTCGCCCGGCACTGCGCGGCCCTCATGGTGCAGGCACACCAGACGGCGCTGTGCAACGCCGCCCATCCGGTGGAAGCGCGCATCGCCCGCTGGCTTCTCGAAGTGCTCGACCGCAGCGGCGGGTTCGATGTCCCCCTCACCCAGAGCACGCTGGCGCTCATGCTCGGCGTTCAGCGCACGACGGTGAACCTGGCGGCTGGTCGGCTCGAGGCGGCCGGGGTCGTCAATTGCCGCCGCGGCTACATGCAGATCATCCGGCGCGAGCAACTCGAGCGGCACGCGTGCGAATGCTATCGCAACGTCAAAGCCTACGTGTCGCATCTCGACGCCGCGCCGGCCGCCATTGCCTCGCCGACAACGCCTGCGGAAGCCGTCGCCGTCCGCAAGCCGGCGTGATTGAAAGGCGGAGCAACAAACAAAACCGTCATCCTGAGGAAGTCGCGCGCCTTTGCGCGCGACTGTCTCGAAGGATGGCAGCAAGCTCGGTGCTTGTGGCCACCCTTCGAGACGACCGCTCGCCAATGCGACATAGCCGACGCTTCGCGTCGGCGTTCTTTCGCATAAAGGACGGCGGCCGGAGGCCGCCTATGCTCCTCAGAGTTTGTGAATCTATTCGGCTTTTCGCCATTTTCAGGGTTTTCGGCTGCGCTAAGTCATTGATTTGACTCATATCGCATACCGTGAAAATCCTCGAAAATCGAAAGATTCACACGCTCTCAGGGTGACGGCGTTGTTTGTTGCGCGATCGCAATATTCATCTGCTGACAGCCCGCCCGCGGATGGGTTAATGTTTCCGAGAAGGTTGCATCCGAGGCGCGGCATGGGCTTGCTGACACGAACGATGGCGGCGGCGCTGATTGTCGCCGTGCCGTACACGGTCCTGGCGCAGGAATATTCGTCGGCGCCGCCGATCGCACCGTCCGACATGCTCAATTATTGCGTCTACGGCGGCCTCGTCTATTCGGTCGGCTCGCAAATCTGCATCATGAAGGGAAGCCCGCCGCTTTACTGCGACCAGCCGGCCGTTCCGCAGGGCGCCACCGCGCCGCGCCCGCGCGCCATGTGGACCACGAGCCAGCCGCCCGCGACCATCAATTGCACCAACGACCTGATAACCGGCGGCCCGGCGCGGCCTCTGCGCTAGGCTTTTACGCCCACTGATTCTTGCCGAGTGTTGCCCACGCGACACAGCGGTTTTTGCGCCAAGGTGCTCTAATGCCATCCACCGGGAGGGGCGCGAAGGGCAGGCCTGATCGACTCGCGGTCCAGCTGCCCAGGGATTTGTCGCGTTCGGGAGCGCAGGCGGGACATGAAGAGGGGAACGCTCACCCGCGTATTTCTCTCGGCCGCGCTCGCCGTTGCGGCGAGCGATGCGGCGCCCGCCCAAATACCCCCGCCCAATAACCCGCCTATCATCGTTCCGCCCCCGATCGTTATTCCGCCTCCCGTGGTCGCGCCGCCGCCAACGTTCGGTCCGGGATCATCAACCCCGGGCAGGTCCGGCCCATCGCATAACGACGGCGTTCTCTACATCGTCAGCGGGATCGTGTTTGCGATCGTCGGCTGGGCAATCGGCACAAAGCTTTTTGGGGATGGTCCGCCGCCGCCGGCATCTCCTGTTTTTGGTCCCTCGTCCGGGGGTGGCACGCTGCCGCCTCCGCGGGTCACCCAGGTGCAGGGGACGGGCGGTGGTGGAGGCGGCGCCGGCAGCGGCGGCGCCGGCGGCGAGGGTAATGGCGGCAGCAACTTCGGGCCGGCGCACACGAGCGTCAACCTGCCTCCCCGCGGCGAGACGCGGTTCGTGATCGACGAAGTGCTCGCGGATACGTCCTTGGAGATGGAGGTCATCGCGCAACGGCACCAGATGACCTGCCCGGAAACGGTTCAGGTCCACCTGACAGGCCACACCCTGCACCGCTGCGTCCGTCTCGCCGGCCAAAGCGTCACCGACATGATCAACGCGCTCGCCCGCGAGCGGATCGGCTCGCAGCCGAACTATCTCTACAGAGGAATGGAGGACCCGCCCGGCGGCGGCAACGCCGAGCAATACGCGCCGGAGAAGCTCGACGTGATCGAGGCGCATCGGCTGGCGACCGGCAAAGGCGTCGCGGTCGCCGTCATCGATTCCGGCGTCGACCCGAACCACCCGGACCTCGCCGGCGCGATTACTGGGAGCTACGACGCCGCGAACAGCGAGCGGCCGCACCCGCACGGCACCGGCATGGCCGGCGCGATCGCTTCGCGCGGCACCGTGCTCGGCATCGCGCCGGGCGCCGAGCTTCTCACCGTGCGCGCATTCAGCGCCAATTCGGGCAGCGCCGAGGGAACGACGCTCAACATCATCAAGGGCCTCGATTGGGCATTCGAGAAGGGCGCGCGCGTCGTCAACATGAGCTTTGCCGGCCCCGCCGATCCCCGCCTGCGCGACGCACTCACCAAGGCGAACGGCAAGGGCATGGTGCTGATCGCGGCCGCCGGCAATGCCGGACCGACGTCGCCGCCGCTCTTTCCCGCCGCCGACCCGGTGGTGATCGCGGTCACTGCCGTCGACGCCTCCGACGCGCTGTTCTCCGGCGCCAACCGCGGCAAATACATCGCCGTGGCGGCGCCCGGCGTCGACGTCCTCGTCCCCGCGCCCGACGCGAGTTATCAGCTCACCACCGGCACCTCGGTCGCCGCCGCCGAGGTGAGCGGCGTCGTCGCGTTATTGCTCGAACGGAACCCACGCCTTACGCCCAAGGACGTGCGCCGCATCCTCATGCGCACCGCCAAACACCTCGGCCCGCGCGGCAGCGAGCGCGACTACGGCGCCGGCCTCGTCGATGCGCTGCAGGCGGTGACGGCGGCACGAGCGGCGGGGATGTAAAAAAATTTCCCATGCACTACGTCAATCTCGGCAGCGCGGGCGTGAAGGTTTCGCGTGTCGCGCTCGGGTGTCTCACATTCGGATCGAAGAAGTGGCGCCCGTGGGTGCTGGAGGAAGACGAGGCAGTGCCGCTGATCAAGCGCGCGCTCGATAACGGCATCAATTTCTTCGACACCGCGGATTTCTATTCGCTCGGCGCGAGCGAGGAAGTTCTCGGCCGGGCGCTGCGCCGGCTCGGCGTGCCGCGGCAACGCGTGGTGATATCGAGCAAGGTCGGGCTGCCGGTCGGCGATGATGTCAACGCGCGCGGGCTCTCGCGCAAGCACATCCGCCATGCGATCGATGATTCGCTAGTCCGACTCGGGGTCGAGTATCTCGACCTTTATCAGATTCATCGGTTCGACGCGGCAACGCCCATGGACGAGACGATCGCCGCGCTCGATGAAGTCGTGCGCAGCGGCCGCGCGCTCTACCTCGGCGCTTCGTCGATGCACGCGTGGCGCTTCGCGCGGCTCCTGGCGCGATGCGACGCCGCGCGCACGGCGCGCTTTGCCACCATGCAGAGCCACTACAACCTCGTCTATCGCGAGGAGGAGCGCGAGATGATCCCGCTGTGCGTGGCCGAGGGCGTCGGCGTGCTGCCGTGGAGCCCGCTCGCGCGCGGCTTTCTCGCCGGCAGCCGCGGCACCGTGCGCGGCGAAACCGATGATATCGCGCGGCGGTTCTATACCCACGAGTCGGACAGCGCCGTGCTCGCGCGCGTCGGCGACATTGCGCGCCGGCGCGGCGTCTCCAACGCGCAGGTGGCGCTCGCCTGGCTGGCGCGGCAGCCCGGCGTGGTCGCGCCGCTCATCGGCGCCACCAAGCCGCACCACATCGACGACGCTTGCGCGGCGCTGGAGCTGAACCTTGACGACGCGGAGATGAAGAGGCTCGGAGACGCGTACCAGCCGCATCCGGTGATCGGCCATCACGCGTGACATCCCTCCCCCGCAGCGTCGTAGCCCGGATGAGCGCGTCAGCGCGAAATCCGGGGCCGGCCCCGCATTTCGCTTCGCTCATGCGGGCTAGGGGATTACGCCGCTTCCTTCCGCAACATACCGGCCTCACGCAGCGCGGCCTTGATCGAGTCGATCTCGGCGGCCGAAGGCGGGCGCGTCGGCGGCTGCACCGCCGCAGATTTGAAAATCCCGGCGAGATACATCGCCATCTTCATGCGCGCGTGTGCGTCGCCCGACGGCTCGCCGCCGCCGTACACCACGTCCTTGAGCGGATTGATGCGGGACTGGATGTCCATGGCGCGCTTGAGGTCGCCCGCGCACACGGCGGCGTAGAGATCGACGATCATCTGCGGCAGGAACGAAGCGAAGCCGACGAGCGCACCGTCGACGCCCTGCACCATCGAGGCCAACAAGTATTCATCGTGACAGGTGAGCACGGTGACGCTCGGATCGGCCTCCCGGATCACACGGATATCGCACGCGTATTTGTTCATGTCGCGCGTGCCTACCTTCATGCATTTGACCCACGGGAGGCGCGCCAGCGCCGCGAGCGTCTCGAACGAATAGGAAGCGCGCGTCCACGATGGATAGACGTGCACGATGAGATCGAGGCCGGACGCCTTGCCGATGGCGGCGAAGTGATCGACCACGTTCTCGGGCTGGCGCATGCCGAAGCGCAGCCACTGATGCGGCGGCATGACGAGGAGCGCGCTCGCGCCCGCCTCGCGCGCCATGCCAGCGTGCTCGACCGCTTCCGCAATCCCCTCGCAGCAGATACCGGAGACGACCGGCAGCCGGCCGGCAGCCTCGCTCGCCACAATGCGGGTCGCCTCGGCGCGCTGCTTCGCGGTGAGCGCGAACACCTCGCCGGTGTGCCCGTTGGTCACGAGCCCGCCGATGCCCTTGTGGCCGGCGAGCCAGCCGGTAAAGCGCCGCAGCTCCGGCTCGTCGATCGCCAGCGCCTGATCGAACGGAAGCTGCATGGCGGGAAAGATGCCGCGATATTCCCATTTGCTCGGCATGGCGGGGCCTCCGGTCTATGAACGTAGCCCGCATGAGCGAAGTGAAATGCGGGACTTCCCCGGATTTCGCGCTGACGCGCTCATCCGGGCTACGATGGCACGCTATTATGCGCCAATCGCGCGGACAACGGGGAGGGTGAGATGGACTTCGGCATTGCCCTGCCGGCGGCGGCGGATTCCTGGACGATCGTCAAGCGTGCCGAGGAACTCGGCTTCACTCACGCGTGGTTCTACGACACCCAGATGCTCACTGCCGACTGTTTCGTCGCCATGGCGGCGGCGGCGGTCAACACGCGGCGCATCCGGCTCGGCACCGGCGTGCTGGTGCCGTCGAACCGCATCGCGCCGGTCGCAGCCAATGCGCTCGCGAGTCTCAACAAGCTCGCGCCGGGGCGGATCGATTTCGGCATCGGCACGGGATTCACGGCGCGCCGCGCCATGGGCTTCGGCGCCATCAAGATAAAGGCGATGGAGACCTACATCCGCCAGGTGTACGGCCTTTTGCGCGGCGAGACCGTCGACTTCGAAATGGAAGGCGAGCGGCGCAAAATACGCTTCCTCAATCCGGAGCTCGATCTTTTCAACACGCGCGATCCGATCAAGCTGCATCTCTCCGCCTATGGGCCGCGCACGCGCGCGCTCGCGGCACGGCTCGGCGCCGGCTGGATCGATTTCGTGAGCAACGTGGCGACCGGGATGCGCGAAGTCGAAGCGATGCGCGCGGAATGGCAAAACGCCGGTCACCCGCCCAGCGATTTTTCCGCCACCGCCTTTGCGGTCGGCTGCGTGCTTGCCGAGGGCGAGCCGGCGGACTCCGAGCGCGCGATGGCGCAGGCGGGTCCGCGCGCCGCCGTGATGCTGCACCGCGCCGCCGACGAGGCGCTCGCCGGGCTCAAGCCCGGCACGCCCATGCCGACTCAAGGCGCCGAAATCGAGGGCTATATCAAGCTCGCGCGCGGCTTCGATCCGGAAACGCGCTATCTCGAGAATCACCGCGGGCATCTGATGATGGTCAAGCCGGAGGAGCGGCCGTTCGTGACCGCCGATTTGATCCGTGCGACCACGTTCACGGCCACAGAGCCCGGGATCAGGGACGATATCGACGCGCTACGCCGCGCCGGCTTCACCCAATTCGTCATCTGTCTGATGCCAGGCCAGGAAGCCGCCCTCGCCGACTGGGCGCGCCTGCGCAAGGTATTCGCAGCGTGATAACGTCAGCAAAACGCGCCGGCGAACTGCGATCCTTAGGGCGCGGGCAGTTTTATCACCGCAGGAGCCGAGTTGTTGAAACCGTCGTTGGCGACGATCCGAACCTGCCGATACTGCCGTAGCTGCTGGGCGGAAAGCCTCAATTCCGGTTTGTCCAAATTCACGGCTATGACGTCCCAATTTTTCCCGTCGGCGCTCGCCTGCGCGAAGTAAGTCAACGATGGGCCGGCCGCCGGGGTCGTCTCCCACACCAGCACCCCCGGCCCCGTGGTTTTCAAATTCCGCACGGCGGGTTTGGTCTTGCTGATGGTCCGTTCATCGATCAGAGTTTCCGCGAAATAAAGGTCGAGCTTCGCCGCATTCGACGGATATGGAACCGTCGCCTCGATCGAACCGATGGTGTCGCCTGCGGCGTCGACGTCGGATTGCGCGTTCACATTCACGGCATATTCGGCAATCGACTTTCCGGTCGCGTCGAGAAAACGCAGCGATGCCTTGTTCGGCGTGGCGAACCGAACCGGGTACGCTCGTCCGACGGTTTGGGCAAACTCGATTTTGCCGGACTTCTTCGTCATGTTTATGGTGGCCACCACGCTGACAAAACTGCCGCTGGTAAACTGCGGCGGTGACGTCGATCCTCCCGGACCGTTTCCGCTCGGATCCTGCGCCACAAGGCCGCTCGGCCCGTTCAAAATTGCCTTGTAGGTATAATCGCTGATCCAGTAAGGCGGACAGTAAGTCATGACGTCGAAATCGGTGACGCCGTCGCGAGCCGCCACCGGAGCGCCGATTGTCGGGTCACCGACATCGAGCCCGATGAAATCATCCTGACTGTCGGAAATTTCGCCGTTCGGATAGGGATAGCTGGTGTCCAAGCCTGGGCCGGCGCCGCAAAATCCCGTGGTCGTCGCACCGGCCGCAGCAGGATGTAGCCGACCGTAGCTGTGGCCGAGCTCGTGCCCTCCGTACCAATCACCGTTGGCCTGGCCCGTCAGACCTACCGGGCCGGAGGACACGTATCCCCCGATCGGCGTGCAACCCCGCAGGAAGCCGCCGTTAGGCGCATTGGGGTCGGTCAACACCATTCCATAATAATGGGTGCGGGGATCGATCGGGCCGGGGCCGAATCCCAAACCGAATACTTCGATCACGCGAATAACCGAGAGCAAGGTATTTGTCGCACCGCAGCCACATGTGCCTCCGCCACACCCCGATGCGGTATTAAAGAGCGTTGCGAGTGGAATCGTCGTTGGAACTGGTGCCGCCACCGACGAAATCAGCTGATTGATCGGATAGGCGCGGCCGAGCCACGATGTCAGCAGCGTGAAGTTGGCGGTTACCGGCGTTATGATGTTGTTGTTTGGATCGGTGTACTGAATCGGCACGATGCGCAAGCGCATGGGCGGGGCGTTGACGTAAGTGACGCTTTGCGTCGTCGCCGCGCAATTGATGCAAGGCACGTTTCCCGCTCCTTGCGCCGAAACGGTGGCGAGGGTGAGGGTATAGGCGCTGTTGGACGAGGTGAGGTTCGCGGGAATCAAAAAGTTGAGACTAGCCGCCCAGGAATCCCGCTTCTGTTTCAACGTCGTTCCGGGGGTAAGTGCCACCGGCGCGTTGGATTGAACGGTGGTGAACTTAAAACTACTGTCTTGTATCTGCAGCGTGCCGGTCACCGTAACGGCGCCCAAGGCTGCGTTCGGAGACAAATAGACTCTCGCCCAGGTTTGTTTACCCGCAATCAGCGGCACGGATTGGTTCAAATCCTGAATAACCTGGGTGACCTCGATGGCAGCCAATGTGACGCTGGCTTTGGGCGGCGGCGGCGGCGCCGGGTTGCACTTCTGGAGCTCGGCTTGGAGCTCTGACTCGAGCTGATTGATCGTGCTGCAAATGCTGGCACAGCCCTGCGGCAACTCAGGCTCCCCGCATGAGGGGGCTGGTAGGCCTTGCCGGCAGTTGCCAAGAGCCTTCTCGTTCTCAGCAATTGATTGACAGACGCCGGCGATTGTCGTCGCAACCGACGGATCTGAGCACGTCGGCGTTCCTTCACACCCTCCGACCACCGGCGGGGGAACGGGTTGCGCTGCGACATCCGATACTGCAACGGACAACAGCGAAGCTGCCGCGCAAATTGTTAGCATCCATTTCAACATTTGATGCTCTCGTTACTGAGTTGCTCGGGCCCGGAAGGATAACTGCGCACAATTGAACGAAGTCGGGGAGTATCGGATCGGCACACGAGCATATCGATTGTTCCTCGTGTTGTAGTATAATACCACAGGTGGTCCGGCCGAACAAGGACGCTCAAATATCAGGGCATAACCGAAGGCGCTCTTGTCCTGCCGCGGGCCGCGGGACGACGGCGGCTTCGACGCGCTTGATATTGTTCCCTAAACCCGGCTGAGAGTGGCGGGACGCATTCGCCCCGCGTATGATTCCCGCCCCGGCATGTCCGCGGCGGCCGGCAATGAGGTTAGGCGATGGGCGTTCGCCTGAGAGGCAGGAGGCCGTCGTGATTAACCCGAGCCGTCGCTGTGTGCTGCAAGGCCTGCTGGCGAGCGGGCTCGTCGCCGCCGAGCCGCTGTGCGCGCAGGAGCGCGCCGACGTGATCGCGGCAGCCCGCAAAGAAGGCGCGGTGGCGCTCGCCACGTCGGGTTCGGCGGCGGAGCTGCCGCGTTTCCTGCAAGCTTTCATCAGCAAATATCCGTTCATCGACGCGACCAGCGGCTTTTATTCCGCTCCCACCGGCCGCGTGCTGGCGCGGGTCGACGCCGAGATGCGGGCCCGCAACGTGACCTTCGACGTTCTGCACGTCGCAAGTCTCGCCGCGTATCTTTCCCTCTCGCGCCACGGCAGTCTGCTTGAATATCGCTCACCCGAACTCGACGCCTATCCGCCCGAAGCTCATGACCGCGGCCAGTGGATCACAGCGCGAATCGTGGGGGTCATCATGGCGTACAACAAAAACATTCTGGCACCCGAGCGCGCGCCGAAAGCCTGGGTCGACCTGCTGCGGCCCGAGTTCAGGGGCCGCAAGCTGGTAATCCAGGACTCGGCCGCCGGTACGAGCTTCAATCAAATGTACATACTGGAGAAGAAGCTCGGTGCCGACTTCATGCGCAAATGGGGCGAGCAAGAGCCGGTGGTCGTTGCCACCGCTCCCCAGCTCATCGACATGCTGGTGCGCGGCGAGGCCCTGGTCGGCGCCACCGTCGACCATTTCCGCGCCTTCGAGGCGCCGGCGGTCGAAGCAGGTATCGTGGGCGTTTACCCGAGCGAGGGAATGCCGCTCGCCATTGCGCCGATCGCGATCCTCAAGGACGCGCCGCATCCGAACGCCGCGCGCTTGTTCGTCGACTACGCACTCTCGGAAGAGGGCCAGACCCTGCTTGCGGTGGAAATCTTCGGCGTCTATTCGATGCGCGCGGGAGTGCGCACGCCCGCCGGCCAACTGCCGCTCGCGCAGACCAGGCCGCTGTTGCCGAGCAATCTCGCCGATTACGAAGCGGCCGCGCAGAATTTCCCCGAGACCTTCGAACGGTACTTCAAATCGTAGCAGGAACGCGTCCGAGGCCGCATGTGGTGACCCAACAGACGCGACCGAGCTTCCTTCCCGCGGCCGAGAATGCAATGGCGACGAGCCTTTGTCTGCTCCTCGCAGTCCTGGTCATCGCTCCCATGCTGGCCGTCGCGTTCGGCGCCATCGCCGACGGCGGTGGGCTAAGCGCGCGCCGGCTCGCCACCGTGCTCGCCTCCACCCGCATCATCGCCAATACCTTGTTCGTCGGCGTCGGGACGACTGCGCTCGCCGTCGCGGTGGGCGGCGCCCTCGCGCTCGTCCTCGTGCGCATCGACACGCCCGGCCGCGCCGCGCTCGAGCAATTCGTCATCCTGCCGCTTTACGTCACGCCGCTGCTCACTGCGATTGCCTGGTCATGGCTCGGGTCGCCGCGCGGCGGGCTTATCAATCTGTTCGGCCGCGAGGTGCTCGGCATCGCCGATCCGCTGGTCAACCTGCACAGCGCCGGCGGCGTTATATTTGTTTCCGCGCTTGCTTATGCGCCGCTGCCGTTCCTGCTCGTCGGTGGCGCCCTCCGCGCCATGGATCCATCGCTCGAAGACAGCGCCCGCATCCACGGGGCATCGCCGGCAAAAACGTTTGCGCGCGTGACGCTGCCGCTCGCGCTGCCGGCGGCGCTCGGCAGCGCCATGCTGGTGTTCGTGCAGGCGATGGGCCTGTTCAGCGTTCCGGCGGTGCTGGGCATGCCCGCCGGGTTCCACGTCGTGGGAACCGAAATCTACCGGCTCATCAACAACTATCCGCAGCGCGCCGGACAGGCCGCCGCCTGGGGATTGCTGCTGCTCGCCGTCACCGCCGTCTTCGTCGCATTGCAAGCGGCGGTGCTCAATCGCCGGTCCTTCGTGACCGTGACCGGCAAGGCGTTTCGCCCGCGGCGGATCGCGGTGGGGCCGGTCCGGCATTTCCTCGCCGGCCTCGTCTGGTTCTATGTCGCGGTCGCGGTCGCTCTGCCGGTGCTGACGCTCGCGTGGGCGGCCCTCGTCAACTTTCTCACGGTCGACGTCAAACTGATGGCCTTCGACCTGCGTCACTTCCGTTACGTGCTCTTCACTTATCCGAAGACTTATTTGGCGGCGCGCAACAGCCTGCTGCTCGGCGCCGCGACCGCGACCTGCGTCTGCGCGATCGGCCTCGCCGCCGGCTGGGTGATTGTGCGCACCCGCGGCCGGATGCGCGGCTTTCTCGATCAGGTCAGCATGATGCCGCTCGCGCTGCCGCCTATCGTCCTCGCGCTCGGGTTGTTGTGGACCTACGTGGGCCTGACCCTCGTGCCGATCTACGGCACGATCTTCATTCTGCTGGTCGCCTATGTGACCCACTATCTGCCGTTCGGGGTGCGGGCGGCTTCGGGCGCGCTACGCCAGCTTCATCCGGAACTCGAGGATGCCGCGCGCGTCGCCGGCGCCGGCCTCGCCAAGACGCTCCGCCTGGTCGTCTTGCCGCTCACGCGGCCGACGCTCGCGGCGGCGTGGACATTGCTCTTCATCCTGGCGATGCAGGAAGTTAGCGCCTCCATCCTGCTCTACACCAGCCGCAGCACGGTATTGTCCGTCGCCGTGTTCGACCTGTGGGAGGCCGGCAACGTCAATGCGCTCGCGGCGCTGAGCGTGATGCAGCTTGTCGTCACCTTCGTCGCGCTTGCCCTCGTGCTCAGGACGCGCCAGCGCGAGGTCGCCGCATGAGCGCGATCGTGTCGGTCGAGGATCTGGTCGTCGGCTACGGCGATACGACGGCGGTCGAACGCGTGAGCTTCACGGTCGCCGCGGGCGAGCACGTCACGCTGCTTGGCCCCTCGGGTTGCGGCAAGACCACGACGTTGCGCGCCGTTGCCGGCCTCGAACGTCCGCACGACGGGCGCATCGTCATTGACGGCGTGCCGGTTTACGATCGCGGCGCGGGAATCAACATCGCGCCGGAAAAGCGCGGTCTCTCCATGGTGTTTCAGTCCTACGCCATATGGCCGCACATGTCGGTCGCGGACAATGTCGCCTTTCCGCTGCGCGTGCGCGGCGTCCCGCGCAAGCTCGCACGGACCGCGGTCGAGCGGGCGCTTGCCCTCGTCGACCTCGCGGATTTCGCCGACCGGCCGGCGACGCGGCTTTCGGGTGGACAGCAGCAACGGGTGGCGTTGGCGCGCGCCATCGCCTTCGAGACCAAGGTCGTCCTGCTCGATGAGCCGCTGTCCAATCTCGATGCCCAGCTGCGCCTGCAGATGCGCGGCGAGCTTGCCGACTTGCGCCGCCGGATCGGCTTCACGGCGATCTACGTCACCCACGATCAGGAGGAAGCCTTCTCGCTCTCCGACCGCATCATGGTCATGCGGTCGGGCCGCATCGAGCAGCAGGGCACGCCGGCCGAGATTCACGCCGCGCCACGCACCCGCTTCATCGCTGCGTTCCTGGGCGTGCGCAACATTTTCGCGGCGGATATTGCCGGCGCCTCCAGCGACACCGTCGTCGAGGCGCGGCTCGCCGACGGCACGGTGCTGCGCGCCCGCGATCCCTGGGGAGACGGCCGCGGCGGCCACGCCGCCGTGGCGTTCCGTCCGGGCGCCGTGCATCTTGAAGCCGTGGCCGCCTCAGGCCGGGCGGGGAACATCGGCACCGTCACGCGCTCGCTCCTCGTCGGCGACATGGCGCAAATTTTTATCTGCTCCGGCCCGCTGGAAATTTGCGCCCTGGCGCGGCCGCGCTCCGATTTTGCCAAAGGCTCTTCGGTCGCCTGGCGTGTCGATCCGGACGATTGCCTCGTCTTGCGCGAGTGAAACATCGAGGAGAGATCATGACGATCGCATCGGATGTCCAGCGCGTCAACAGGGGCCTGCGCATTCTGTGCCCAAACGGTCATCTCGGCTTTGCGCCGACGAAGCTCGGCAGTTTCGAGCGCGGCCTGACGGCGGAGCCCGACCTGATCGCCTGCGACTCCGGGAGTTGCGATTGCGGCCCGATCCCGCTCGGGACCGACAGCAGCACGAGCCCGCTCGCCTGGCAGCGGCACGATATCGAGGCGATGCTGCTCGGGGCGCGCCGGCTGGGCGTGCCGATGGTGATCGGCTCGGCCGGCGACACCGGCACCAACAGCCGCGTCGACCGTTACGTCGGCATCGTCAAGGAGCTTGCCGAGCAACACAAGCTCAAGGCCTTCACGGTCGGCTACTTCTATTCGGAAGTTTCCAAGGACGCCGTCCGGCAAAAGATCGTCTCCGGTGACGCGGTGCGCGGTCTCGACGGCCGGCCCGATCTCTCGCTCGCGGAACTTGACGCGACCGACCGCATCGTCGCCGTCGCCGGCGTTCACCCCTACATCAAACTCCTCGACCAAGGCGCCGACGTCATCATCGGCGGCCGCAGCAGCGATAGCGCCATCTTCGCCGCGCCCGCGTTGCGGCAAGGCTATCCGCCGGCGCTCGCCTATTACTACGGAAAGATATTGGAATGCGCTTCGTTCTGCGCCGAGCCCTACGGCGCAAAGGAATCGGTCATGGGAGAAATAACGATGCAGGACGTGAAGGTGACGGCGATGCTGCCCGAGCAGCGCTGCACCGTCGCCTCGGTCGCTGCGCATGCCATGTACGAACGGAGCAATCCTTATTACGAATATTTTCTCGGCGGCCACATCGACATGCGCGAATGCGTCTATGAGCAATTCGACGAGCGCACTACGCGAGTCACCGGTCCGCGCTATGTCGCGGCGGACGAACTGCGGGTGAAGCTCGAGGGCGCCGGCAAGGTCGGCGAGCGGTGCGTCGGCATCGTCGGCATTCGCGACCCGTACACGATCTCCCGCATCGATGAGGTCATCGCCTGGGCGCGTAATGCGGTGCGCGAGCGCTTCGGCAACGCCGGGTACGAGCTCGCGTATACGGTGTACGGCCGCGACGGCGTCATGGGAGAACTCGAACCATTGCGCGACCGGCCAGCGCACGAACTATGTGTGGTGGTGCAGGGCGTGGCGCCGACAAAAGAAATGGCTGAGGAAGTGTGCATGGCGGGCTCGCGGCAGATGTTCTACGCGCGCTTGCCCGACGTGAAGGGAACGGCCGGCGGGGTCGCGTTCCTGCTCGATGAGGTCATGCGGGCGAGTCCGGCCTATCGCTGGACGCTCAATCACACGATGCGGATCGACGACCCGTGTGAACTCTTTACCCTCCATCTCACCGCGGCCGGGGCTTGAGCGATGAACGCGAAGGCCGTGCGCACGGTGCCGCTGTCGTCTCTTGCCAAGACCATCCGCAGCAAGAACGCCGGGGTCGACAAGATCACCTTCGACGTGATCTTCAACAACCGCGCCAGCTACGACCTCGTGCGGCGCAGCAAGGTGCTATCGCGCGAGGCGGTGTGCCGCATCTACGGTATTCCGGATTCCCGCATCAGCGATCACGTCGAGTTCGACCCGGCGCTGGCGATCAAATTCACGATCTACCGCAAGATGCCGAGCGGCAGCCTCGGCGATCCGGATATTTTCGGCAGCCAGCAATATGCCCCGCTGCTGGGCATCGAGGTGCCGGTGGATGGTTCATCGTAGCCCGGATGAGCGGCGAAGCCGCGACATCCGGGGGGCCCGCATCTCGCCTGCTCCGCGGGCTCATGCGGGCTACGAAGGCACGTGATAAGCTCGCCCCATGACCAGCGATAAAGACGGCCCGACCGGTCGGGGCGTGCGCGAGAGCGAAATCTTTCGCGACGGACCGGGCACGAACTTCAGCAACAGCATCGGCGCCGAGCAGGGGCTCGAATCCTTCGGCGAGCGTAGCCGCGCGCGGCCGGCGCGGCCGAACAAGACCTTCGCCGAGTCCGCACGCGACATCCCGGTTTATGCCGAGACCGATGTGCTGGTGGTGGGCGGCGGCCCGGCCGGCACCGCAGCGGCGATCGCAGCCGCGCGGCTCGGCGCCGACGTGCTGCTGGTCGAGCGCTACAACCATCTGGGCGGGCTTTCGACCGGCGGGCTCGTCATCTGGATCGACCGCATGACCGACTGGTCGGGCGCCCACATCATTCGCGGCATCGCCGGCGAACTGATGGAGCGCCTGCCCAAGGACGCGATCCAGGGACCGCCGCGGGCCACGTGGGGCAGCCGCGATGCCGCGAGCGCCGCCTATTGGGCGCAACGCACCGCCGCCTACCACGGCATCGTCACCTGGTCGCCGACGATCGACCCCGAGGCGCTCAAGACGCTGTCGATGCGAATGGTGAGCCAGGCCAAGGCGCGCCTGCTGCTGCACGCCTGGTGCGCCGCGCCGATCGTGCAAGACGGCGCCGTGAAAGGCGCGATCTTCGAAAGCAAGGAAGGCCGCCACGCCGTATTTGCGCAAGTGACGATCGACGCGAGCGGCGACGCCGACCTGATCGCGCGTGCCGGCGGGCAATGCGAATCGGACATCGATACCGGCGACATCCATCACTGCATCAACACCGCCTTCCTGATGGGCGGCGTCGATATGGAGCGTTGGCTCGCATTCCGCCGCGACGATCCCGACGGCTTTGCCGCATTCATGGCGCGCGGCCGCGCGCGGCTCAAATTTTTCGAGAAGCCGTTCGTCTCGTGGCGGAACGACGTCGCGTTGTTCATGGGGCCGCGCCTCGCCGGCTACAGCGCCATCAACGTGGACGACCTCACCGCCGTCGACCTGCGCTCGCGCGAACTCGCGGTCGGGCACGTCGAGGCGTATCGCACTGCCGCGCCGGGGTTCGCCGATGCGTTCCTCATGCTCGGCGCGCCGCAGATCGGCGTGCGCCATAGCCGCCGCCTGGTCGGCCGAAGCAAAGTGACGCGTGAGCAATGGCCGACCGGCCGCGTCTTCGACGACGAGATCGGCGTCTCGCCCTCGCTCTCGCCGAAGTTTCCCAACATCTCGGTGCCGTACGGCGCGCTGCTGCCGCACGGGCTCGACAACATCCTGGGCGCCGGGCGGCACATCGCCTGCGACCCGAGTTCGCATTCTTTCCTGCGCGAAATTCCGCAGTGCTGGCTCACCGGACAGGCGGCCGGCGTTGCGGCCGCGCTCGCGGTGGGCTCCGGCCGGCGCCCGCGCGAGCTTGACGCCGCCGCGATCCAGCGCGAGCTGTTGCGCCAGGGCGCGTATCTCTCGCCCAGCATCGCCGCTGCCGTGCAAGCGCCCGCCGCCGCGGAGTGAACGTGCTCCGTAGCTCCGTAGGGTGGGCTAAGCGGGCGGAGCGAAGCGCAGACCGCGTGCCCACCAAATAATTGTGAGGTCCATCGTTGGTGGGCACGCGCGCCCATCGGCGCGCTTAGCCCACCCTACGGTTCGCCTATTCGCCGAAACGAATGCCCACCGTTTCCCGCGCATCGCCGCCCCAATCGACCGGCAACATTCCGCGAGCGACGTAGCGGTGAAAGGAACTATGCGGCCAATCGCAAGCGCGCGAGACGAGCCCGTGTTTGACTGGATTGAAATGAATGTAGTCGACGTGGCGCGAAAGGTCGGTCTCGTCACGGATCGCGTGTTCCCAATAACGTCGCTGCCATACTCCCTTTTCCCGTTTCGCGCGTTTGCTTGCACTTCTGTCGGGACTGGCCGGCAAACCGCAGGAGAAATCGTGCTTGATCAGGCTCCAACGGCGAGAAAAATCCGCATCGTCCTCAGGCAAGGACCAGATCGCGTGCAGGTGATCGGGCAGCACGCAGATTGCAATTGTCTCGAAAGGATCCCGCCTTAGTGCGGCCGCATAGGCGTTGCGCAGGGGCTCGATATGACGCACGAGCAGATCGGCCGAGCGGTCGGCGAGCGTTACGGTGAAGAAGAACCACCCGCCTTCGATCCGGACTCTGCGATACTCTGACATGGTGGAATATCATCATTTTGTTTACTGCGTGTACATCACTATTTTATTTGTGTTTGTTTTTTCTCGGTGGGCACGCGCGCCCATCGGCGCGCTTAGCCCACCCTACGGCATGACGGCCGAGCGGATCGCCTGTTTGATGCGGGCGTAGGTGCCGCAGCGGCAAATGTTGGTGATCGAAGCCTCGATGTCTGCGTCGCTCGGCTTGGGCTGCTGGGCGATGAGGGCTGCCGCCGCCATGATGAAGCCCGGCTGGCAGTAACCGCACTGCGGCACCTGATGCTCGATCCATGCCTTCTGCAATCGGTGCAACCCGTCCTTCGACAGCCCCTCGATGGTCGTGACCGCGGCGCCCTCGACGGAGTCGATCGTGTAGACGCAGGAGCGCACCGCTTCGCCGTCGACGTGGACCGTGCAGGCGCCGCATTGCGCCGCGCCGCAACCGAACTTCGTTCCGGTGAGGCCGAGGTGATCGCGCAGCACCCACAGCAGCGGGGTCGAAGGATCGATGTCGACCGTCGCGGGCGCGCCGTTAAGGGTAAAGGTGAATTTGGCCATTGGATTTCTCAGCTGAAAGTTTTGCCGTAGATGGTGAAGACGCCTTCGCGGGCAAGCGGCAAGCTGCGCACGCGACGCCCGGTCGCCGCAAACACTGCGTTGGCGAGCGCCGCCGGCACGCATACCGGACCGACCTCGCCAAGCCCGCCGATCGCCGGCCGATTCTGCAAAAAATCGGTTACCAGTTCCGGCGTGTCGGGAAGCGTCACCACGCGGAAGCCGTCGAAATTGCGCTCCCGCACGTGGCCGTTCGCGAAAGTGACGGCCGAGTAGAGCGCGGCGCTCAGACCCCACACCACGCCGCCTTCGATCAGCGAGGTGGCGTTGACGCGATCGAGCACGCGGCCGGGATCGCACACTGAAACCATCTTGTGGAGCTTGATCGCACCATCGATGACCGAAAGTTCCGCGACTTGGCACAGATACGACCCAAAGCAATCCGCAAACGCCATGCCGTGCACACGGCCGGCCTCGGCCTTGCCCCAGCCGGCGAGCGCGGCGGCGCGATCGACGACGGCGAGCGCCGCCGCATTTTCGGCGAGCAAACGCCGCCGATACTGATAAGGATCCTGCCCGGCCGCGTGTGCCAGCTCGTCGATCAAAGATTCCAGCGCGAAGTTGTTGGGTCCGTGGCCGGTGGTGCGCAGCACCATGGTCGGGATCGGCACCTGCAGCATGTGATAATCGGTGCGGCGGTTGGCGATTTTGTAGGGATGCTCGACGAGGCTCTCGACCGCGAGCCCATCGACGGTTCCGGGCTCGACCGGCACGGGCGATACCGGCGCGAGAATCGATGGCGCGACGAGCCGATGATGGATCGCGGCGGGCAGCCCGTCGGGACCGAGCGCCGCGCGCGCATGATCGAGGAAGGCGGGACGATACCAGTCGCGGCCGATGTCCTCTTCGCGCGACCAGATAAGCTTTACCGGCCGACCCGCCGCCTTGGAGCACAGCGCCGCCTGCGCGACGAAATCGGCGAGCAGCCGCCGCCCGAAGCCGCCGCCCAGGAACGTGCGATGGACCGTTATCTTCTCGGGCGCGACGTTGAGCACCTTCGCGAGCACGATCTGCGTCATCTGCATGCCCTGCGTCGGCGCCCACACCGTCACGCCGTCGCTCGTCACCGACACCGTGGCGTTCATCGGCTCCATGGGCGCATGGCTGAGCCAGGGCGAGCGATACTCCGCCTCGATGACGCGTTGGGCGCTGGATAGCGTGACCGGCGCATCGCCGTGCGCTTCCGCGGTGGCCCAACCGGCATCGCTGGCGAAGGCTGCCGCGTACATGGCGGCGAGGTTCGCGTCGTCGAACGAACCGCCGGGACCGGGCTGCCAGGTCACTTTCAGTTTCTCGAGCGCAAGCCGCGCCTGCCAGTAATGCTCGGCGACCACCGCCACCGCATAGTCGAGCGGCACGACCGCGAGCACGCCCGCTGTGCCGGCGACAGAGGCCCGATCGACGTTGGCGATCTTGCCGCCGAGCGTCGGCGCGCTCGCAATCGCTGCATAGACCATGCCCGGCACTTTCACGTCGATGCCGAAGATCGCGCTGCCCTCGACCTTCGCCGGAATATCGCGACGCGGCAGCGAACGCCCGCCGCCGACGAGCCGCCACTCGCTCTCGGGCTTCACGCGCGGCTCGGCCGGCACCGGCTTTCCGGCGGCTGCCGCCGCGAGTTCGCCGTAGCCAAGCGTGCGCCCGCTGCCCGGATGCCGCACGCTGCCCTCGCGCGCGGCGAGGTCGCTCGGCGGAACGCGCATCCGGTCGGCAGCCGCGGCGATCAGCATCTCGCGCGCGGCGGCGCCCATCTTGCGGATGAGTGCGTGATACGAGCGGATCGATTCCGCGTTGCCGGTGAACTGCCAATTGTAGACGGGATGGCGATAGGCGGGCGCCACAGGCGAGAACACGACCTCGCATTTCGACCAGTCCGCCTCGAGTTCGTCGGCGATGATCGCCGCGAAGGTGGTCATGATTCCCTGTCCCATCTCGGAATGGGCGCACTGCAGGGTCACTATTCCGTCCGGCGCGATCGCAACCCACGCGTTGAGCGCAGTGCCGGCCGCGGCCGCCGCCTGCGCGAAGACTTGCGTCGGCGCGAGCCGTCCGGCGACGAGCACGACTGCGCCGGCGGCAAGGCCGTTGATTACATCGCGGCGGGAAAGCTGCGATTCTGCAAGCATGCAAAACTCCGTTTGTTTATTCCGGACAGGGCGCGCCGGCCGCCGCCCATTGTTCCAGTGCGATTTTCATTTCCTCGATGGAAAGCGGCGGCGGCATGCGGCCGCGTCCCGGCGACCACGCCCAGAGGACGAGCGCATCGCCCGTCATGTGAGCGACGAGTTCAGGTACGCCGCGCCCGCCGTTGTTGCGCGGGTCAAGCAGCACGCGGCATTGCTCGCCCTTGCTCAGGCCGGCCCACCCCATCGAGCGGGGTGCCAAGTGCCAATGCGGTGCGCCGGGCACGCCGGCCAAATCGTTGTTGTGCGCCTGATGGCAGGTCGAGCAGCGCATGGCCGCCACGCCGGTGTTGTCCGCACCGCGCTGAACGTTCATGCCATGCACGTGCCGGTCGTCCGCCTGGGTCGGCCGGTCGCCACGAGGGTGACAGTTGATGCACCGTGGGCTCTGCAGCACGGTCGCAATACGATCATAAGCGGCCAGCGCCACCGAGCGCGGGTCTTTTGCGTCCTGCGCGGCCGCGCCAGATACCATCGCGACGATCGCCGCGACCGGCAGCGTTAAGCAGAGTCGTCCGACGCCCACATGGCACCCCCGCGCGAACATGGTATGCTCGAACCTGTAGCGAACGCGCGTCGTTCGCAAGGACTTACGCGTTGGTAAGGGCTCACGCGCAGGCAGGTGCGGCGATGGTCGAACAGGTTGCCGAGCGAACAATCGATTGTCCGGTCAATGCGGCCCTCGAGGTCATCTCCGGCAAATGGAAGCCGTCGATCTTGTGCGAATTGCGCGTGGGGCCGCGCCGCTTCGGCGAACTCAAGCGCGAGATCCCGGCGATCTCCGAAAAAGTGCTGGCCGCCGATCTGCGCGCGCTCGAAGCCGACGGGATCGTATCCCGACGCGAGTTTCATGAAGGCGCGGTGCTGGCGACCGAATATGCGTTCACCGATTTCGGCCGCACGCTCATTCCGGCGCTCAACGCCCTGGCGGAATGGGGCTTGACGCACGGCCGACCGTCGCGCTGAGCCACTTTATCAGGAGAAACAAAATGACCACGGAGCGCGAAAGCCGGGAACTCACGCAGATCGGGCCCGGCACCATCATGGGCGACCTGATGCGGCGCTATTGGCTGCCGGCGGCGAAGTCCGCCGAACTCGAGCGCGACGGCGCGCCCATGCGGCTGATGCTGCTGGGCGAGAAGCTGATCGCGTTCCGCGACAGCGCGGGCCGCGTCGGCGTGATGGATCACCGCTGCCCGCACCGCTGCGCGTCGCTGTTCCTCGGCCGCAACGAGGAAGGCGGCATCCGCTGCATCTATCACGGCTGGAAATACGACGTTGAGGGCAACTGCCTCGACATGCCGAGCGTGATCCCGCAGCAGGATTTCAAACACAAGGTCAAGGCCAAGGCCTATCGGGTGGTCGAGCGCGCCGGCCTCGTGTGGGTTTACATGGGCGCCGAGCACGCGACGCCGCCGCTGCCGGGATTTGAGATTCTCGACGTGCCCGAGAGCGAGATCGGGCTCGCCCTGGTCCAGCGCGACTGTAATTATCTGCAGGCGCTGGAAGGCGAGATCGACACGTCGCACTTCGGCTTTCTGCACGCCGGTCACGTCGAGCCCGACGAGGTGCCCGAGGACGGTCCGATCCACAACACCATCACCGACCGCGCACCGCAATATCACATTGCCGACACGCCCTGGGGCACGCAGTATGGAGCGTACCGGCCGGCTGGGGCGGGGCGCACGTATTGGCGTTTTGCGAGCTTCGGTTTCCCGTTCTGGACGTTCGCGCCCAACGGCGAATTTGCCAGCCACGTGCACGCGCGCGCGTGGGTGCCGCTCGACGACGGCCACACGATGTTTTTTTATTTGTGGTGGAAGCGCGGCGAATCGTCGATCACGCAGCCGACGCCGGCCTATAAGGACGGCTCGCCGATCGGCGGGGCCGGACGCGGCAACAAATTCCTGCCCAACACCACCGACTGGCTCGGCCGCTGGCGGCTTGCCGCGAACGCCGGCAACGACTGGACGATGGACCGCGAGGCGCAGCGCAACAACACGATCTACAGCGGCATCGACGGCATCCATTTGCAAGACCAGGCGATCACCGAGAGCATGGGGCCGGTCACCGACCACACGTTCGAGCACCTCGCCCCGTCCGATCAAATGATCACGCGCACGCGCCGGCGCCTGCTGATGGCGGCGCGCGCGCTGCGCGAGAAGGGTGTCGCTCCCCCCGGCTCGGTGGATCCCGACGTGTTCCGCTCGGTGCGCAGCGGATATTTGCACAGCGACGGCGAGCATCCGTGGCAGGAGGTTTACGCCAAGAAGCTCGCAGCGGCGGTGCATCCGTCGGCCGTGCCGCTGCGCGCCGCGGAGTAAAGCGCCGTCATTGCGAGGCCCGCAGGGCCGAAGCAATCCAGGGGCCGCACGTGACGCCCTGGATTGCTTCGCTTCGCTCGCAATGACATCTCCATCACGGAACCTGCTGGCCGCACGCGCGTGCAGCCGGTAAACGTCGAGGATATCGCACAGGCAATCGTCACCGCCTTGGCGGCGCAGGCGTGCGAGCCGATGTACGAACTGGCCGGCCCGCGCATCTACACGTTCGAGAATTTGCTGCGCACGATCTGCGCCCATCTCGGGGTCGAGCGCATGCTGGTGCCGGTGCCGTTCGGGCTGTGGAAGGCACTCGCCCTTCCCGCCGAGATGCTGCCGCACCCTCCCCTCACCCTAAACCAGGTCCAGTTGATGGAAGTCGACAACGTGGCTGCTCCCGATTGCGCCGGATTCGCAGCGCTCGGCATAGAGCCGCGCTCGATCGAAAGCGCGTTGCAGACCGTGCTCGAGCATGCGAACGGCGCGCGCGCTCAGGAAACTACGCGAGGCGCGTAACCATCGGCGTAGGGGCTCCCGACCAGCGATACTCGAAATGGGCCCCCGGCCGCACGTTGGTCACGACGCGCGGACGAAAGCACGCGACGCACTCACCGCCGGCGTGACGCACGCTGCGGTAAAGCACGCCATTTGATCCAGCGGCGCGCAGGCGCGCCGCAAAAGCCTGCGAGGCTTCGTAGCTGTCGGGCAGATAGAGCGGGTCGAAGGCGGGGTCGTCGTCTCGTATGTCATGAAATTCGCCATCCAGATCGGCCAAATACTGGCGCATGTGCACGCGCGCATCAAGCAAGCCGATTTCCTCCAGCTCGCGCGTGCGGTGATGAATCACCTCCGCGTGCGCCGTTTCCAACGCTCGCGCTGCGTACCATGCGCCGAGGTGAGCATCGTTGAAGCGCGCACCGCGCGGATCGGGATGGCAGAACGCGGCCATGATGACGCTGGCCATCGGCCCCAGGGCCCATTCCTCGGCGGGTATGGCGCGGATCACGCCCAATTCGGCCGAAATACGGTCATCGGTCCAGCCCTCGAGATCGATGATCGCCAGCAGATCTTCGGGCGACGCTATGGCATCAAAGATACCAACCGGCGGATACCGACTTGGCACAAGCCGGTGAGTATCGCGCAGCCGAATTGCGGCGAGTAGCGCGTCTGTCAATCAGCCGGCTACCCGAGCATCGAGCAGACGGCGCGTTTGCGCGAGGCCGTCGATGCCGCCATCGAGCATAAGAGAGAGGGCCGGCTTGCCGCCGAACAGCGGATTGTTATTAGGAAGCTTCACCCAACCGTCGGCCAGCCCATTGTCCGGGTAAAGTACATGCAGCGCCTTGTAGATGCCCAGCACCAGAGAGATACGCGTGAGCGTATCGTAGGAGAGCGTGCCGATGTCGCCGGCTTTGTATTTGTAATAGGTCGCGGGGGCCGGCCACCCGAGCAGCGCGCGCTGCTCTCCGACGCTCAAGCTCCAGGCCTGCGCCGCGTTCAGGAACGTGCGCATGGCTGGCGCGGACATGCGCCGGCGGACCTCGGGATCGGCCCGGCGGCCGACCCCGGTCACCGCCGCATGGGAGCCGACGGGATAACGCTTGGCTGCGCGACGCGGCATGGTTACTCCATATATGGATAATGTACTCCATTTTTGGACAAACGCAAGGCCCCACAAAGCCGCCACGGGAGCCGCAACAAACAAACGGAGCGACGTTCGAAATTCGTTCCCTCTTGAAAAATTCAGGGGCCCAACCAAATCGTGGCCGCCGGGCGCCTGCGGGGCCCGGTGCGGATGCCGGGCCATGCTCCAGCATAAGACCGGCACGCCTTCGTAACCATGTTGCTCAGCCGAGGATGTGGCTATGAAAAACTTCGACCACCTTCCCACGCCTTCCCCGTCGTTCGATCTCGACGACCTGCTCCATCCGGCGCAGGCCTTCGAACATCCGCGCCACGTGCTCGCCGACCCCGATCTCACGGTCAACGAAAAGCGCGCGATCCTCGCCTCCTGGGCGTCCGATGCCTGCGCGGTCGAGGCCGCCCCGGCGCTGCGCTGCGCGCCCGGCGGCCGCCAGCCGGTCAGCGTCGATGAAATCCTGGAAGCCCTGCGCGACCTTGATCGGGAGGCGCGGGCGTTTGGGGCGCAACCCTCGCGTCTGCGCCGCCGGTTGCGCCCGTGCCGGACGCGCGGCGACGCCGGACCGGACCACGGGCTGACGGCCTAACCCCAGCCGAGCCGCGCCTGACAGCGCGGCTCCGAGATTCTTCAACCGGCGAGCCCGTGGACGGCTCGCGCGAGGAGGTATGCATGATGCCGAGCTTCAACGACCCGTTCGAGGCCTTGTTCTCGCTGCAGCGGGCGCTCGACGCCCATCTGGCGAGCGACTGGATGGGCGCCCGCACCACCGCCATGGGCAGCTATCCCCCGATCAACATCTTCCAGAAGGGCGACGATTTCGTCGCCGTCGTTGAATTACCGGGGGTGGACAAGGCCGACCTGCAGATGGAGGCGAAAGAGAACACCATCCGCATCTCCGGCCGCAAAACGATCGACTATGGCGCGGGCGCGAGCATGCACCGCCGCGAACGCGTCTCCGGCGTATTCGACCGCACCCTCTCGGTGCCGATCGAGATCGATCCGGACGGCATTCAGGCGGAGTACCGCGACGGCGTGCTGGCGCTGTTCATTCCGCGCGCGGAGAGCCAGAAACCGCGCACGATCAAAATCAAATAACGTGCGGGAGAGACGGCTATGGCAAACGAAACAGAACTGCAGGTGCAGCAAAAGCGCGAGGTCGATAAGAAACCCGAGAGCACGACGCCCGCACGGCGTTACCTTCCGGTGACCGACATTTTCGAGACGCAGGACGCGCTCAAGGTGATCCTGGAAATGCCGGGGGTCGAGAAGGGCGGCGTCGAGGTGCGGGTGGAGAACGACGTGCTCACCATCGACGGGCAGGTCGATTTCTCCAAATATCAGGGGCTCACGCCGGTATACACGGAGTACAACGTCGGCAACTACGCGCGCAGCTTTCAGCTCTCGAGCAAGATTGACCAGGAGCGGATCAGCGCGGATATTCAGGACGGCGTGATCACTCTGCTATTGCCGAAGGCGGAAAAGGCAAAGCCGCGCAAGATCAAGGTAGGGTAAATGAGTGATCAAACCGAGGAATGATCACTCTCAGTTTCGTCACCGGTGACCGGTCAGGGTCGGTCGATGATGGAACTTCGCCTTGCTGACACAGTTGTCGTGGGCGCGGCGCAAGGCCGCGCGTCACGACGGGGATTTTTCATGCCCGCTATCACGCTCGGCGGCAGACTTGCGGTGGCCTGCGCTGCGGTCGCGATGGTTTGTGCCATCGGCGCAACGCAGGCGCAGACCGGCACTGCCTCCGGTGCTCAGGCGCAAGGCAAGCAACAGTCGTCCCCGCAAGGGCAGACGGGCCCGGTCAACACCGGTTCGGGCGGCGCGCCGCCGGAAAGTCCGCAGGGCGAAACCCCGCCGAACATGCAAGCCACGTCTCCCGGCGCAGCGCAGGCGCCGAAGGGAAAGTGATCAGATCGTAGGGTGGGCTAAGGCGGAGCGAATGCGACGCCGTGCCCACCAACGATAGACCCTGCAAACAAATGGTGGGCACGGTCTCCGGCGCTACGCGCCGTTCGCCCTTAGCCCACCCTACGCACTGACCATCGTTATCAGTGCCTGCAGCGTTTCGGCGATCGCGCAGGCGCGGATCTCATCTCGCTCGCGACTGCCGTAATGCCGCTCGATCTGCTCGGTTGGGCCGCCGCGCCGGGCGAGCGCGATGCAGACGCGGCCGACCGGATTGCCGTCCGGGTCAGGCTCGGGTCCCGCCACCCCGGTGATGGCGGCGGCGAGATCGGCGGTCGAACGGCGCAACGCACCTTCCGCCATGGCACGGGCGACCTCGGCGCAGACCGCGCCCCGTTCGCGCAACAGCGCCGGGCTCACATCGAGCGCGGATGTTTTCTGTTCTTTGGTGTAGGTGACGAAGCCGCCGTTGAAATGCGCCGCGGCGCCGGGCGCATCGGCAAGCCTCATGGAAAGCTCGCCGGCCGTGCAGGATTCCGCGACGACCAGCTTGAGCCGTTTCGTTTCGAGAAGCTTGAGGAGTTCTTCCGCAAGCCGATCGAGGTCCTTCATCGCAACGGACCGGACGCCGGTGATGCCCGGCGCCCGGCCTTCGCTTTGTGGCTCGTGCGGCGCGGTTGGCGCCCCGACGCGGTCGCTCAGTCGCACCGGTGGATGTGGCGCACCACCATCTCGCCACCGTGGCGCTCGCGGATGGTCACGTCACGGCAGCCTTCATGCCGATGCCGATAATACGGGCGGTCGTAGTCGTGGTAAGGACGATCGACCCCGATGCGCACGTCTTGCGCCTGCGCCGGCGGGCTGAAGCTCGGCGTGGCGATGAGGCACGCCACAGCGCCAAGCGCGTAAATTGCGGTTTTCATTGTTGTCCTCCATTTACCGACAGTGCACCCGTAACGATTGACTACCAATTAGGTTCCCGACCTTTCAAATACGGAATATTGAGATACCGGCTTGAATGCCGTTCGGATTTGCTGATAGTCGTGCTCCGCAATAACAACCCCGGAGGTCAGCGTGCCCGCATCGATGCAAGGAGAAATGCAGCCTGCCGTCTATCGTTTCAAATTCGGCGATTTCGAAATCGCCAATATCATGGACAGCAAGGTGGTGCGCGAAGGGCTGCATCCGAGCTTCGGCGGTGAGCGTCCGGCCGAAGAGATGCACGCGCTCGCCCGCGACAACCGCATCGATCCGCAGCGCTATGAACATCCGTTCATTCCGACCGTCGTCAACACCGGCAAGGAGCTGGTGTTGTTTGACACCGGCAACGGGGCGCTGCGGCGCGAGCGCGAGCAATTGCGCGGGCGACTGCCGGACGGACGCCTCATCGAGCGGCTGGGCGAACTCGGCTACACGCCGGCCGACGTGGACGTGGTCGTGATCACCCACGGACATCCCGATCACATCGGCGGACTGACCGAGGGCGGGCAGCCGGTGTTTCCCAACGCGCGCTATGTGTTCGGCGCCGCCGAGTTCGATTTCTGGAAACGCGGCGAAAACGTGCGCGAGGCGCGTAAGTTCAATCGCGAGCTGTTCGTCGACATCGCCGTGCCGCTCGCCGATCGCGCGCGGTTCTTAAAGCCGGGCGACGAAGTCGCGCCCGGCATCCGCGCGGTCGATGCCGCCGGGCACGCGCCCGGGCTGATGGCCTATCACATCGAGAGCGGCGGCAAGCGGCTGTTGATCTGGGCCGACACCTGCATCCATTACGTGGTCGCGGTGCAGCGCCCGGAGTGGCACATCGACGTCGACGACGACAAGGACAAGGCGGTCGCCACGCGCAAGCGCATCCTCGACATGGCCGCGACCGAGGGACTCTTCATCGCCGGCTTTCACATGCCGTTCCCCGGCCTCGGTCTGATCGAGAAATCGGCGGCGGGCCATCGCTGGGTGCCGGTCGGCTATCAGCTGAATTTGTAAAAACGTCATTGCGAGGAGCCCGCAGGGCGACGAAGCAATCCAGAAATCACGTGTTGCCCTGGATTGCTTCGGCGCTACGCGCCTCGCAATGACGCCTGCTTAATGCGGGCAGGACGCGTCGAGCGTGTCGAGAACCGCAATCAGGTCCTTGCCTTCCTTGGACTCGGGATCGACGTCCTCCATACTCGCCATCAACTTCATGTAGTCGGGACCGAGTTTCTGTCCGAGCGCGTCCGCCTGCTTGTTGAGGTCGTCCATTTTTTTCTGATCTTTCTTCTCCGCCGCGGCCTGCGCCTGATCGCCGAGTTTGACGATCTGACAATAGGTGTCGAGCTTCGCCTTGTCGCCCTTGATTTGGTTGACGACCTTCTGGACCTCGGCCTTGCTCGGCGCCTTCTCGGCGGGCGGCGCCCCCTTCTGCTGCGCCTGCGCCAGCATGGGCATCGCGGCGAGGGCCGCGACGGCGATGATGAGTTTGAGTTTCATGGGCAGAACTCCTGAGTATGGTTAAGCGGAAGGGGTTGGCCTGCGTTGAGCGACACGATCGCCCGTAACGACACGAGCGATGCGGCAGCACGATGGCTTTCGCCGATTATTCCCCCACAGGAAGTTTGGAAGCGCGACGATAGCAGCCGCGGCAACGGGCGGAAAGTGCCGGGAACCGGCCGACTTTGCCGTTGCCCCCGAACCGCGGCGCTCTGTCGGCCTGGCAACGTAGCCCGACATATCGGCCAGGAACCGCCGCACGCACGGCAGCGTTGACCGATAGCTTTTCCCGCAACAGCGGCGCTGCCGGGCAGCGCCGAAGGAGAACATCATGCTCGCGAAGGCATTCATCGCTGCGGCATTCGCCGTAACGCTCGCCGTCCCCGTCGCGTCGGCGCAGGACAAGGCGGACCAGAAGTTCCTCACCGAGGCGATTCAAGGCAACTACGCCGAGGTGGAGATGGGCAAACTCGCCCAGCAGAAAGGACAAAGCGACGCCGTCAAATCGTTCGGCCAGATGCTCGTGACCGACCATTCCGCCGCCAATGAAAAGGCCATCGCGGCCGCCAAGCAGATGGGCATGACGCCGCCGACCGGCCCGAGCGACAAACAAAAGGCCGACCACGACAAGATGGCGAAAATGTCGGGCGCCGACTTTGACCGGTCGTTCGCACGCGACATGGTCGCCGACCACAAGAAGGACATCCAAGCCTACGAGAAGGCGGCGAAGAATAAGGATGCCGCGGGGGAATACGCGAGCGCGAGCTTGCCGACGCTGCACAAGCATCTCGACGCGGCGGAGAAGATCGAGCAGGGCAAGAGCGCCGAACGGTGATGGCGAGAGGCGACATGAAACATCTCATCGCTGCGGCCTTCACGCTGGCGGCCCTGGCCGGCCCGCCGGCCGCCGGCGCGCAGACGCCGCCCGCGACCGATCCGGCGCATCCGCTCGCGAGCCCGCAGGCCCCGGCACCCGATTGCCGTTCCGACAGCGTTCGGGGCGCGGGCCCGCCGTGCGGACCGAGCAAGCGGATCGAGCCAAACGGAGCGCAGGGAGCGCAGCGGCAGAGCAAATAAACGCTACTTCGGCACGACGTTGGGATTGCCGCCGGGCGAGCCGGGCGGCGGAATGACTGGCGTCGATGTGGGTCCCGGATCGGGCGGGGCAACCTGCATCTTGGGATCGATATTGCCGCCCGGCTTGATCACGCCACCCGACTTATCGAGCTTCTCGCTCGGATTGTCCTTCGGCGCGGGCTGTGTGGCCTGCGCCGCCGCGCGCGAGGCGCCGTACACGACCGACAACAGCACGACCATTGCGACGATTCGAATGACGACCGTTGCGAGGATACGGAATAGGGTGCGCATGACAGCGCCTCGCGAATTATAATGGACATAAGAGAAACGCAAAGCCGCACCCGCGGGTTCCAGTTCGTCGTAGGGCGCAATAGCGAAGCGTATTGCGCCGCTTCGCGTTCAGCCGGCGCAATACGGCGCTACGCGCCTATTGCGCCCTACTACTTCGCGCGGCGCGTTTTATTTGCTTTACCGCGCGCCGGCGAGATCGGCAGCCTTTGTTTGATCTTGAAAAATCCGCTCCACGGGTCGGCCTTGAGATGGGCGAGCCGCGTCGGCAGGTTGTCCACCCGGAAGTGCGCGCCGCGCACGTCGGGCCCAAGCTCGTCCCAGCTCAGCGGCGTCGACACCGGCGCGCCGGGACGCGAGCGGGTGGAATAGGCGGCGACGGCGGTGGCGCCGCGGCCGTTGCGCAGATAATCGACGAAGATGTGCCCGGTACGCAGTTTCTTTGACATTTTGGACACGTAACGGTCCGGGCTGTCCGCGGTCATCGCCTCGGCGATCGTGCGGGTCCACGGCTTGACCTCGTCCCAGGTCGCAACCGGCTCGAGCGGCGCAACGACGTGCACGCCCTTGCCGCCGGTGGTCTTGATGAAGCTCTCCAGGCCTGCCGCGCGCAGGCGCTCGCGCACTTCTTGCGCCGCCCGCACCAGCTCGGCCCAGCCGATGTCCGGCGCCGGGTCGAGATCGAAGATGACGCGGTCGGGACGGTCGAGGTCGTCGACGGTCGATCCCCACGGATGGATTTCCAAGCTGCCGGCCTGCGCCAGCGCGATCAGCCCATCGAGGTCGTGAATGGCGAGCACTTCCTCGCCGCCTTCGCCGGGGTTGCGCAGCACCGAGACGCTGCGGTGGATGCCTTTCCACGCCGCCTTCTGGAAGAAACATTTCTGGCCGATGCCGTCGGGACAGCGCACGAGCGCGAGCGGCCGCGCGACGAGATGCGGCGCCATCCATTTCCAAACGTCGGCGTAGTATTCGGCGAGCCCCTGTTTGGTCACGCCCGCGTCGGGCCAATAGATGCGGTCGGGATGGGTGAGCTTGACGCCAAAACTCTTGCCGCTCGCCGACCTCGGCGCGGGGATCGCGGCGCCGGCGTCCTCGCGCACGACCTCTTGCGCCGGCTTGTCGCCGCGCAGCCCGCGGAACGAGGCGTGGCGCAGGATGTGCGCGCCGGTCCAGCTGCGGAACTCGACTTCGGCGACAAGCTCGGGCTTGACCCAGCGCACGTCGCGCCGCTCGTCCGCGCTCAGTCTTTGTTCGAACGGCTGTTTGTCGATGCGGCGTTTTTCGAGCAGCGTCCACAGCTCGCGCGCCACTTTGGCGGAGAAGCCGGTACCGACCCTTCCGACGTGCACGAGCTTGCCGTTCTCATAGAGGCCGAGCACGAGCGAGCCGATCGCGTTGGCGCCTGTTGTCGACGGCACGTAGCCGGCGATGACGAACTCCTGGCGGTGCGTGCACTTGGACTTGATCCAGTCGCGGTTGCGGCCCGAGCGATAGGGCGCGTCCGCGCGTTTCGAGACGATACCTTCGAGGCTGAGCCGGCACGCATTCTCGAGCACGATCTCGCCTTCGGTGTCGAAGTCCTCGCTCAGGCGCAGCGCGCCTTCGGCGCGCGGCACGAGCGCGTTCAGCGCCGCCTTGCGCTGCGTCAACGGGACCTCGCGCAGGTCGTAGCCGTTCGCGTAGAGGAGATCGAAGGCGTAGAACACGAAGCGGTCGGTGTTGCCTTCGCTCAGCGCCGCCTGCAGCGCCGCGAAGTCGGAGGCGCCTGCCTCGCCCTCGACCACCAGCTCGCCGTCGATCAGCGCCTGATCAACCGGCAAATCGCTCAAAGCCGCCAGCACGCGCTTGCCGAATTTGTCGGTCCAGTCGAGGCCGCTGCGCGTGAACAGTTTGGCCTTGCCGTTGTCGATGCGCGCCTCCAGGCGGTAGCCGTCGAATTTTATTTCGTGCACCCATTGCCGCCCCTTGGGCGGCTTGGCTTCGAGCGTCGCAAGGCAGGGCTCGACGAAATCCGGCAATCGCCCCTTGCGCGCATTTTTGAGCTTCGCGAGGTCGAGGAAAGCGGCGGGAGTCGGCGCACTGGGTTCTTTTTCCTTTGTTTGCTCTTTTATCTGGGTAGCACGCTTGGCCGCCTTCGCCGGGGTCTCGGCGCTGCCGTCCTGCGCGCGGTTGCTCTGCCACACCTTCGATTTCTTGTCGGCCGCGATCTCCTCGATGGTGCGGCCCGAGAGCACCGATTGCGGCTGCTCTTCCAGAATGTCAGGCTCGTTCCGCTCGCGCGCGGCCGTGTCACGCCCTTTTATGAGCAGCCAGTTATTGCGCTTCTCGCCGGCGGCGTTGCGCAGGCGCACGAGGTGCCACACGCCTTTGAGCTTCTCGCCCGCGAGTTCGAAGTCGAGCTTCCCCTTGGTAAGCCCTTTGTGCGGATCACCCTGCGGCGCCCACACGCCGCGATCCCACACCAACACGGTACCGCCGCCGTACTGGCCCTGCGGGATGGTGCCTTCGAAGTCCTGATAATCGATCGGATGGTCTTCGACTTCCACGGCCAGGCGCTTCTCGCCGGGCACGAGGCTCGGCCCCTTGGTGACGGCCCAGCTCTTGAGCACGCCGTCGAGTTCGAGGCGGAAATCGTAATGCAGGCGGCGCGCCGCATGCTTCTGGATCACGAAGGCATGGCCGCGCCCCTTGGCGCGCGCGCCGCGCGGCTCGCGCGTCTTAGAGAAGTCGCGCTTGGCTACATAAGTTTGCAGGCCGGCCATGGTCACCTCGTTTGGAAACTATCGCGACGAGGCATCATCCTCCGGCGGAACGAGCAGCAGCCCTTCCTCCTTCGCCCAGCGCCGGAATGCGCCGCTCGCCGCGGCCACGCCACGCGGAGAACTGGCGTCGGCGATGGCGCGCAGCACCGCTTGCGCCTTCTCGTCGACGCGGCCGGCGGTGTGGCGGTGAATGATCTTGGCGGCGGCATCGAGCGAACGAACCGGCTCGTCCGGATGAATGTTGAGGTGCACCGGCTGATCGAGAGCTTTTTCGGCCATCGCATTTTCAACCACTCCATGGGTGAAAAGTTCCGATTCAACGCCCTTTACGCGGGTGCACGGACGGAACCGGTACAGGCCAGCCGGGTTGCGTCATAGGCCTTTCCGGCTCCCGGAAAAAGGCCGCATGCGAACGCTCCGATGAACAAATCCCCGCATCGACAGGAAAAGCCCGACGCGGGACGCCGTGTTGCCGTCGGCACTCCGATCACCGAGCGCGAGGCCGAGGACGTCGAAGAACGCGCCACGCCGCGCACGCCGGTGATCTACGAAGTGGTGCGCCGGATGGGCGAGGAGGAGATGGCCCGACCGGCCGTTTCGCTCTGGTGGTCGGGAGTCGCCGCCGGCCTGTCCATCAGCTTTTCACTCCTCGCCCAGGCGATCCTGCAAATGCACCTGCCCGACACGCCCGGGCGGCTGCTCGTGAGCAGCTTCGGCTATTCGGTCGGCTTTGTGATGGTGGTGCTGGCGCGCCAGCAGCTGTTCACCGAGAACACCATCACGGTGGTGTTGCCGGTCATGTCGGATCTAACAGCCAAGAACGTGCTGCAGCTGTGCCGGATGTGGGCGATCGTCCTCCTCGCGAACGTCGCCGGGACCTTGGCGGCGGCGGTGTTCTGCACCTACACGCCCGTGCTCACGCCGGAACTCAGGGACGCCATGCTTGCCGTGAGCGGCCATCTGCTCGATCACAGCTGGTTCGCAATGGCGTTCCGCGGGGTCGCGGCGGGGTTCCTGATCGCCGCCATGGTCTGGCTCCTTCCCAGTTCCGAGGGCGTCCAGTTCCACGTGATCACGCTGATGACTTATCTGATCGCGGCGGGCGGCTTTATGCACATCGTCGCCGGCAGCGTCGAAGCCTTCCTGCTCGTGCTCAATGGCGGCATGAGCTGGCACGCGATGCTGACGGATTTCTTCATCCCGGTGCTCATCGGCAACGTCGTTGGCGGCACGGCGCTGTTCGCACTCATCTCCTATGCCCAGGTGATGCAGGAAATCTGAGAGGGGGCGCCTCGTGGCGGCCGGCCGGCAACCCTGCTGCTCGCAAGTGCGAAATGCGGCGGCGAGGCTGCGCCACCGCGTGCGGGGAACTTTGCGCGCATCGCCGCTTTGACGACCCAAGCAGAAATCCTGGACAACCGGACTTCTCGGGCGGGCTGGCAACCACAAACGCACCATGGAGAAACGCCCATGAAATTCACACCGCCCGCGGTCGCCCTGCCCTTCGCTGCCGCGTTCGCCCTCGCCGCCTACGCGCCGCCTGCCGCCGCGCAGGAGCCGATCAAGATCGGCGTGATCGGCGAGCAATCCGCGATCGCCGGCGCCTCGCTCACCAAGGCGGCCGAGATGGCGGCCGACGACATCAACGCCCACGGCGGGGTCAACGGCCGCAAGATCCAGGTCATCACCTACGACGACCACTCCTCCGCGACCGACGCAGTGCGCGCATTCCAGCGCGCGGTCAATCAGGACAAGGTCGTCGCCGTGATCGGCAGCTACATCAGCGAGGTCGCGCTCGCGATCGAGCCGTGGTCGGCGCGGCTGCACATGCCGTTCATCACGCCCGGCGCGGCCAGCAACGACATCTCCAAACACGTGCACGACGACTATGATCACTTCAAATACACGTTCCACGGCTGGCTCAACTCGGCATTCATCGCCCAATCGATCTGCGATTATTCCAAGGACATCCTGGTCGGGCCGTTCGGGATGAAGACGGCCGTGGTGATGAGCGAGGACGCCGCCTGGACGACGCCGCTCGACGCGCGCTACCTCGAGTGCCTGCCCACGGCCGGGCTCAAGGTGCTCGATCACATCCGCTTCAATCCGGACACCACGGACTTCACGCCGATCTACAACCAGATCGAGGCCAAGCACCCCGACGTGATCATCACCGGCATCAGCCACGTGGGCGTGCAGCCGACCGTGCAATGGCATGACCAGCAGGTGCCGATCCCGCTGGCCGGGCAAAGCTCGCAGGCGACCACCAGCACGTTCTGGAAGGACACCAACGGCGCGACCGAAGGCGTGATAACCGCGACGGCGGCCTCGCCGGGCGTGGCGCTCACCGACTCGACGGTGCCGTTCACCGACGCCTACACCAAGCGCTACGGCGATTCGCCCGCCTACTGCGGCTATTCCAGCTACGACATGGTCCACATCATCGCCGAGGCGATCCAACGCGCCGGCGGTTCGACCGATCCCGACAAGCTCGTCACCGCGCTCGAGCAGACCGACCACGTGGGCACGGTCGGACGCGAGCAGTTCTATGGCCGCAACGATCAGTTCACCCACGGCCTCAAATACGGTCCCGGGCTCGTCACCGGCGTCGCCATCCAGTGGCAGAACGGCAAGCAGATGACGGTCTGGCCGGCCGACAAGGCGAACGGGAAAGTCACGTTCCCGTCGTTCGTCAAGCTGCCGAAGCAGGCGTCGGCGCAATAGCGCCACGTCGTGCCATCGGGGACCACGCACGCGACCCCGGGCTGAGCCCGGGGTCGTCACATTCATCCGAGCGACGCGATGCTCACGCTGCAAATTCTCATCGACGGCTTTGCCATCAGCTCGCTCTATGGCCTCGCGGCGGTCGGCTTCACGTTGATCTTCGGCGTCTCCGGCGTGCTCAACCTCTCGCACGGCGGCATCATGGTGGTGGCGGCACTCGTCGGCTGGGCCACCGCCGCCGAGTACGGATTCGGCAGCTACTTGGGAGCGGCGGTCGGCGTCCTTGCCGGACTCGGGCTCGCGCTCGTCACCTATTTCGTGGTGGTGCGGCAGATCCAGAACTCGCGCGCAATTCCGAAAGAGGAGACGGAAATCTTCGTGCTCACCGGCACGCTGCTTTGGGGCATCATGATCCAGGAGGGCATGGCTTATCTGTTCAGCGACAACCCGATAACCATGCGGCCGCTGATCGCCGGCGTGGTCAATATTTTCGGCGTGCGCACGCCGGCGAACGAAATACTGATCGCGGTGCTGTGCTGGGTCGTGATCGGCTTGCTGTGGCTGTTGGTCAACCGGACCGGCGCCGGCAAGGCGCTGCTCGCCGCATCCATGAATCCGCGCGGGCTCAGCCTGCTCGGCTTCGAGCTGTCGCGGATTTATTTGCTGGTATGGGTGATCTACGGTGTGCTCGCCGGCGTCGCCGGCGTGCTGCTCGCGACCTTCCTCGGGGTGAGTTCCGCCAACGCCGGCCAGCTCACCGCCAGCGCCTTCTCGATCGTCGTGCTCGGCGGGCTCGGCAGCGTCTCCGGCTCGCTCGTCGCCGCGTATCTCGTTGGTTATCTGGAAACGGTCACCGCTTATCTCATCGCGCCGACCTTGCGTCCGATCCCCGCCCTCGTGCTGCTCGTGCTCGCCGTCTACGTGCGGCCGCAGGGGCTGCTGGGCCGCCGCTAGAGCATGATCCCGAAAAGTGGGCACCGGTTTTCGGAAACAGATCATGCTCAAACAAGAGGATAGAGCGGGATGACGTTCGAAGATAAGTCGCCCCGCTCTGCGCGCGCGATGGCCCGCCTCCTCCACTCGCGCCTGCTGTGGATTTGCGCGGTCGCGGTCATCGCCGCGCTCACCCTGCCGCTCTGGGTTTCCGCCTATCTGCTCGGCGTGCTCACCGCCGCGTACTACTTCGGCATTTTTGCCATGTCGTGGGACCTCCTGTTCGGCTTCGCCGGCGAGGTCAACTTCGGGCCGACCTTCCTGATCGGCATCGGCGCCTATGCGGCCGCCATTCTCAACAGCCGCTACGGTCTCTCCATCCCGCTGTGCGTGCTTGCCGGCGCGGCAACCGCGATCGTCGGCGGCGTGCTGCTCGCGGTGCCGGCGCTGCGCCTGCGCGGCCCCTACTTCGGCCTGGTCACGCTGGTCGCCGTGCTGCTGCTGCTCAACGCGGTGGTGATATTCGCCGGCGTCACCGGCGGGGAAATCGGCATGACCGTGCCGGACGTGCTCTCGATCGACGCCACCACCAACTACTGGATCGCGCTTGCGGCGCTGATCATCAGCGCGGCGATCCTGTTTGGATTGTCGCGCTCGACCTTGGGGCTGATCCTGCAGGCGAGCGGCCAGGACCCGGTCGGCACCCAGGCGCTCGGCTTCAACATCACCAAACACAAGGTCGCGGCTTTCTGCACCAGCGCGGCGTTCTCCGGCACGGCCGGCGCACTCCTCGTGTTCTACATGGGCACCGCCTCGGTCGACACGGTGGTCGACATCGCGATCGGCGTGCAGGTGATCATCGCCGCCGTGCTGGGTGGCCGTCGCACCATCCTGGGCGCGGTGCTGGGCGCGGTATTCCTCATCCTCGCGACCGAGCTGTTGCGCCCGCTCGGCCAGCTCAACACCTTCGTGGTCGCCGCGGTGGCGCTCGCGGTGATCCTGTTCTTCCCCGAGGGACTGCTCGGCTACGCCATGCATGCGGGAGAGCGCAAATGAGCGGGCCGGTTCGCCTGCGCATACGCGGGCTCGCCAAGCGGTTCGGCGGGCTGGTCGCGGTGAAGGACATCGGCTTCGACCTCGCCGCCGGCGAAATCCTCGGGCTGATCGGCCCGAACGGCTCCGGCAAATCCACGGTGATGAAGCTGATCATGGGTGTCGAACGCCCCGACAGCGGCACCATCGAGTTTGCCGGCAAGGACATCGCCGGCTGGCCGGCGCACCGGATCGCCCGCGCCGGCCTCAACATGGTGTTCCAGCACTCGCGCCCGCTGCACCGGCAGACCGTGCTGGAGCACGTCAAACTGGCGCTGCTGCCGGATTCGCTGGTGCGCCTCGCCGCGGCGCCGCACATCGAAGAGCGCGCCCGCACCATCGCGGCGCGCGTCGGGCTCGCCGACGTGGCCGATCGCCATCCTTCGACCTTGCCGTTCGCGGCGTTGCGCCGGCTCGAAGTGGCCAAGGCCATCGCGCGCGATCCGCAGGTGATGCTGATCGATGAACCCTTCGCCGGCCTCACGCTCGCGGAGATCGGCGACTTCTCCGACCTGATCCGCGGGTTTCGCGACGAGGGCCGCGCCGTGCTGCTGGTCGACCACAGCGTCAAGAGCGTCGCCGCGCTCGCCGACCGCACGCTCGCCATGTACCTCGGCGAGAAGGTCGCCGAAGGCAGCACCGACGAGGTGATGCAGAACGAAACGGTGCGGCGCGTCTATCTCGGCGGCAAGATCGAGGCGGCCGAACGCTCGCACGTGCCGGCGGAAACGCCGGCGCTGCTCGAGGTCGAGGATCTCAGCGTCCTCTACGGCAAGGCCCAGGCGCTCGACCGCGTCGGCTGCGTGGTGCGCGAGGGCGAGTTCATCTCGATCGTCGGGCTCAACGGCGCCGGCAAGACCACGCTGTTCAACGCGATTTCCGGGCTCGTGCCGTATTCCGGCGCGGTGCGCTTTGAAGGCCACGACATCAACGGCCGCACGGTCGGCGCCATCGCGCGCGGCGGAGTGGTGCAGTGTCCGGAATCGCGCGAGCTCTTCACCCACATGAGCGTGCGCGAGAACCTCGACCTCGGCGGCCAGCACCTGCCGCCCGCCGCGCGGGCGACTCATCTCGAATGGCTGTTCGACCTGTTCCCGATCCTGCGCCAGCGGCAATCGCAGCACGCGCGCACGCTCTCGGGCGGCGAGCAGCAGATGCTCGCCATCGCCCGCTCGATGATGATGCAGCCGAAGCTCCTCATCCTCGACGAGCCGACGCTCGGGCTCGCGCCGGTGATCCTCGAACAGCTCTCGAAGGCGATGGACCGCCTGCGCAGCACCTCGATCACCGTGCTGCTGGGCGAGCAGAACGTCACCTTCGCGCTGCCGCACGCCGACCGCGTCTATGTGCTCGACCACGGCCGCATCACCTGGGAAGGCGCGCCCGGCCGCTTCGCCCGCGAGATGGGCACCGGCTACCTGTAAAACCGCGCTCGCGCGCGCTAAACACCCGCCGGAGCCGCCCGGTACGGCCGGCTCGTTCCGCATTCGGCCCTCGCCTGGGCCGGCAATCAGCGAGGCCCCATGGCGACGCAAACGGTCGAGAAAAAGAAACGCGGCGAGGGCGTTCGCACCATCGTGTCGGCACTCATCATCGCGGTCGTGCTGCGCACTTTCCTGATCCAGCCGTTCTCGATCCCGTCGGGCTCGATGGAGCCGACCCTGCTCATCGGCGACTATCTGTTCGTGTTCAAGTTTCGTTACGGCTACAGCCACTTTTCGCTGCCGTTCTCGCCGCCGCTGTTCTCCGGCCGCATCTTCGGCTTCCCGCCCAATCGCGGCGACGTCGCCGTGTTCCGCCCGCCCGAGCAGCCGGGCACCGACTTCATCAAGCGCGTCATCGGCCTGCCGGGCGACCGCATTCAGGTGCTCGACGGCGTGGTGCAGATCAACGGCACCCCGGTGCAGCGCGAGCCGGCGGAGGATTTCGTCGGCGACGACCCGTGCAGTTATATGGGCGGCGCGCGCGCCACGGTGCGGGTCAAGCAATTTCGCGAGACGCTGCCGAACGGCGTCACCTACAACACGCTGGCGTGCTCCCAGCGCAGCGGCTTTCCCAACACCACCAAGGTCTACTCCGTCCCGCCCGATCACTACTTCATGATGGGCGACAACCGCGACAACTCCGAGGACAGCCGCTTCGCCGACGTGGGCTTCGTGCCGTTCGAAAATTTCATCGGCCCGGCCGAGTTCATCTTCTTCTCGGTCAACGGCAGCGCCTGGAAGATCTGGGAATGGCCGTGGACGATCCGCTGGGACCACATGATGCGGCCGATCCATTGAGCGGGCTGACGGGCGGACACACGTCATTGCGAGGAGCCCGGCAGGGGCGACGAAGCAATCCAGGGTCGCCAAGTCCGTGCGCGTTGCCCTGGATTGCTTCGCTTCGCTCGCAACGACACCTAGCAGCGCGGCGCGAATCCGCGGAATCAGCAACGATCTGCAAACAACAAAACGTTGTCGCCTTCCTGCGCGGCGGGCCGCGGGAGCGCGTCCACGCGCGAAATTAACAGGGAAATACAGGGATCGGCGGCACTCGTGGCGGACAATCGCGTCTTGCGTCCGGCGCAGCGCGGAATCAGCAACGATCTGCAAGCTACAAAAGGTTGTCGCGTTCCCGCGCTGAGGACTGGGTTCACGCGGGCCTTGTTCCGGCTTGATATTTTGCGCTCATGCCGCACTGCACCAATCTCCAGCAGGATCGTTTCTTTTGAACCATCAATGATTTGCGGGCCGCCGGTCCATCGCCGGCGCATGGCCGCCGCTTGTATTTTCGTTGATATTTACAAGCGGATTGTGCCTCGCAGCATTTGTTTTGGGACGCATTCCGAAAGCCTTCGCTCGTTGGATCATCGTAATCTCGTTTGCAGAATCTAAGAGGTAGCACGCTTTCGTCGATAGTGATTGTGTCTTGTTTGTTTGATAAGATACGGTGAAAAGGAAGTCGAGTCCAGAAGCATCGTCGAATTCCAATCGAATTCGGATCAACAATCCGCGATCCGAATTCGGGCGGAGTTTGTAGGGTGGGAAGGCGGAGCGAACGCGACGCCGTGCCCGCCATTTGTTTGCAAGCCGCATCGTTGGTGGGCAGGCCGTCGTCCCCTCGCTTTTGCGAGGGTCCTCCGGCTTAATGTAGCCCACCCTAAGCTCTTACTTCTGTATCGGGCGTTAAAGCGCTTGAATCGCACCACACCTTGCGGCAACGTTGGGGAAGAGGCCTGGGAGCGAACATTCGTTCCCCGCACAAGCGCGCGCCTCGCACCGACCACAAGCGTGAGAAGGCCGGCAAATCATGGGTCCGGTTAAACTGATTGTCGCCGCGTTCCGCAGAATAATAAGGTTTCCCCTCGTTCAGCTTATTATTGTCGTCGCGATAATTCTGTTCCTGCAAGGCGCAGATGAGGCGTCGCTGTTCGGCAGAATTTTCACCGGCTTGGACCGACTGGTCGAGTCCACGATCAGCATCATTTCGGCGACCGTCACCGTGCGAGCGTTCACACGATCTTGGCTCACGTTTACGTTTATGATCGCCTATGTCTACCTGGCGTGTCTGTTGATTCTGTGGGTCTTGCGTCTCGTGATTATCGGCCTCGTGTATTTAGTCGCCTGGTCCAACGCATTCGGGTTGCGAAGTGTGATCGCGCGAGAGCGCGGGATCGCGGCTTACCGCGCTTGGCTTCCATTCGAGAGGATCCGGCCGAGCGAGATTTCTCAGCGCGAATGGGAGGAGACGTACGCCTGGCCGGCGGATAACAGTCCTCCCTATCCGAGCCTGCCCCGCCGAATCCTCACCGGAATAGCGGGATACGGGGTGCTGATCGGCATCACTTTGGTCATTTTGCAGGTCTTCACCCCGCTTACCGCCGTGACTTGGCTTCGTGCGGCGGTCGAATCCCTCACGTCGGCTTTTCAATCCAGGTGAGCCGCGGGACCCGATGCGCAGAAATTTGTAGGGTGGGCTAACCTAAGGCGGAGCGAAGGCGACGCGGTGCCCACCACTTGTTTGCAAGGTCCATGGTTGGTGGGCACGTCGTCTACGACCGCTTAGCCCAGCCTACAGCAAATAATTAATAAGCCTTCCGGATCCAGCGCGGGCGGGAGCGGCCGCGCGCCAGCAGACCGAGGCCGAACAGGAGGAGCCCGCCGGCGATCACGGGGGCGAGCCGGGCGGCGGTGCCGGGGACCACGATCGTGCGGTCGGACGATTCCTGCCCGAAGCTGCCGCGCGTGCGGTGGAGGTCGTGCACCGGTGTCATCAGATTATCGCGGCGGTCGGGAGCGACCGGCACGCGGGTTTCCTGACCATCGAAGGCCGCTCGCGCGAGGAAGCGGTCGAGGTATTCCGGCAGCACCATGTTGCCGAGGATCACCTTGAGCGTGCTCCAGCCAATCCAGATTTCACGGCGCGGGGAGAGCGCCGCGTGGAAGGCCGCCTCGGCGATCGCCTCGGGCTCGACCACCGGCGGCACCGGGCGCGGCTCGCGCGCCATGTGGGTGCGCGCCCAATCGAACTGCGGCGTGTTGACCGCCGGCAGTTCCAGCATGGTGAGATTGATCGCACTCCTCGCGTGGATGAGCTCGGTGCGCAGCGAATTGATGAAACCGCGAATCGCGTGCTTGGCGCCGCAATACGCGGCCTGCAGCGGGATGCCGCGGTAGGCGAGCGCCGAGCCGATCTGGACGATGGTGCCACGGTTGCGTGGGCGCATATGGCGCAGCGCCGCCATCGTTCCGTGCACGGCGCCGAGGTAGGTCACTTCGGTGACGCGGCGGAATTCCTCCGGCGTGATTTTCCACACCGGCGCGAACACCGTCACCATCGCGTCGTTGACCCACACGTCGATCGGCCCGAGCTGCCGCTCGATCTCATCCGCGGCGGCAAACAACGCATCCGCATCGGCGACGTCGGCCGCGGCCACATGGGCGGTGCCGCCGAGCCGCTCGGCCTCTTCCTTCACTTGCGCAAGCGCATCCGCGTCGCGCGCAATCAGGCCCAGCCGGGCGCCGGCGCGGGCAAAGCGCAGCGCGATCGCCCGGCCGACGCCGGCGGAGGCGCCGGTGACGACGACGGTGTGGTTGCGGAATGGGCGCATCGTGTTTGACGCAGGTTCGCCGTGCCCCTGTAAAGTTAATTGAAGCAGCAGGGATTCGTTCCGCATTTCACCCCACCCCGCTCGCCTTCGCCGCGCGAAGCCGAGCGACCCTCGCCCTCCAGGGGAGGGTAAGAAGCGGCAGACTGCGCACTCGGTCGGACTTGGCGGGCGAACTCAGCCGGACTGCGCCGTAGTCCCGCGGGCGTTCTCAACCCAAGCCGGGGCTGCGCTTTAGGTGGAACTCAGCTCACTTTCCTTGGCAATGCGCTCGTGCGCTTCGCCTGAATGCTTGATGCGATATTCAAACTGCCCGTCGTCGCCCTGCGGAAGTCGGGCGGTTATCTTGTATGCGCCGCGCGGAGCGTCCTGATTGCGCGACGCCGGTCGATAACTCACACTTTGGCCGATATGGAATTTGTGATTTGCCATGTTCGCCCCCGCTCAGAGCGCACCCTTGACTGCCGCGAAGCGTCTCAGGGCGGCCGGATCGGCTCCTCAACCTTACTCGTCCCCGCTGGGCGCTTCAGATTCGGCTTGCTCAGCCTTCCGTTGCGCCGTCCTCTCTTCCTTCTTTCTCTGTTTTTCGTCGTTTCGTGCGCGCGCCGCCCTGTCTCGCTCAAGGCGATCTCTCCGATAATTCGGTTTGAATGCCATGGAGCCCTCTTCTCATGGGTTGATATCGGCCGATAGAACGCTATATAGACGATCGCTCGAGATTTCCAGCCGCCGCCAACGATGAAATAAAGGCAGGCGATAGCCGCGCCGGACTTTTGCGCGCGTCCGCTGGTGTTCTCCACCACCAAGAAACCGATTGGGAGACGGGGAATGGCACGAAAACCGGCAACGCGAGAAGGATTCGTCCTCTTCGATGTGCTCTACGAAGACGGGTCCCAGCGCTCCAATCGCAGAGTCCCAAGCGAAATCCTCGGCGGCCTCGACGGCGATGATCCGGCGCGCACCGCGATCGAAGAACAGGACCGGCTCATCGCCGAGAAGTCGGGCAAACCCTTCCTGGCTATCAAGAGCATCAGCCGATCGCGTGGAAAGTGAGCGTCAGCCCCAACTCACCGCCCAGTGCGTCACTCGCGCGTCGGAAAGCTCTCGACTCCGCGACTGATCAAGCGCACACTAAAGGTACTGCATAAATTCGGGGGGCCTCAAGGCCCTGAGAGATCAACTCCCGACCGGCACCACGCTACAGCGTGATGACGTTTCTTCGAATCGTCATCCCGCACCGGGTTATCTTGGAGCATGATGTTTTCCGAAAACCGGTCCCCACTTTTCGGCATCATGCTCCAGTGCCCCGATTCCGAAGTTCGCATCATTTGGCGGCACGTTCGTTTGCGAACTTCGGAATCGAAGGGGACTAGCAACTCTATGATTCTAGTGCCGCTTTGAACCCGAAGTTCGCAATCGGACTCGCGGCAATTATGATGCGAACTTCGGGTTCGCGGCACTGGTTGGCGCGTCGATAGAGGGCTCCACGCGATGACCGGCGAGACGAAATTGGACGATCCGCTCGGCGATCACGTCAGCGGGCAGGCGCGTGGTTTCGATTACGGCGCTTCAGCCGAGCTGTTCATGAGCCGCAGCAGGGCGGCCAAGCGGCGCCCCAAGTACAAGCGATTCGACACCGCCGCCGAAGCAGTGCGCTTCGTGGTCGAGGAGCTGCCGGCCGCGGTGCTGCCGGGCACGTATCTGTTGATCGCGGAAACCCGCTTCGACGTCGAGGAAATTCGTCATCTCTACCAAAGCGCCGGATTTCCGCTGCGACGTGTCGCTTGAAAAACGCCGAGCGCGCTCGGCATCGTGATCGCGGCCACGCAAAGTCCGGCCGTTGCGTAGCCACGCAAAATCATCAAGACGCCGGCGGGCGAATAGTGCCGCCTTACCGCATCCCGCCGCCGAAGGGCCGGTTGCGGCCGGCTGCGCCACCAGGCCTGCTGTCGTCGATTTTTTTCTTCGGCGCCGCGATCAGGCCTTCCCGAATCGCCTGCTTGCGCGCGAGCTTGCGCCGGCGCCGCACGGATTCGGATTTCTCCCGCGCCGCCCGCTCCGACGGCTTCTCATAGAATCGCCGCTGCTTCATCTCCCTGAATATGCCCTCGCGCTGCATCTTCCGCTTGAGGGCACGGAGCGCCTGGTCGATGTTGTTGTCGCGGACCAAAATCTGCAATGGGTAACTCCTCGGTTGAAGATAATGCTTAGAGCGCGATGACTTTTTCCGAACCGCGCTGTTGTCAACGCCGTCCGATCATCTGACTCATCGCTTGCGAGCGGATCGTGCCCGGCAATCTCCCTGCTGAGGGCGGGAGCATAGCCGGTTTGTTGCCACCGGCGACCAGGAGCGATGCCGGTGATTCTCCCAACATGGGTGTTGGGGACGTAAATAGCCAGCTTTTTATTTTCTATGCCGGCCGTCGGCTCTTGCGGAGAGCGCGCATTCGGGCTATCTGTCGCCCATCGAGTTAGGCCGAACGACTCGGCTTCGCCGCGCACTACGCGTCGGACTGACGACCTTCCTCCAAATTCGAGCATAAACGCGGCTGCGCGCAAGCGCGGTCCGCTCCTACATGCAAAACCTGAAAGAAGGGTCACATGGCGCAAGGTACGGTTAAATGGTTCAACGGCCAGAAGGGCTTCGGCTTCATCCAGCCCGATGACGGCGGCAGGGACGTGTTCGTTCATATCAGCGCGGTCGAACGCGCCGGGATGAGCAATCTCAACGAGGGACAGAAGATCTCCTACGAGGTGGTCGCCGACCGCCGAAGCGGCAAATCGTCGGCCGACAACCTGCGCGCCGTCTAATCGGCGGCAGCCCCCCGCCATCGCGCCTTGACCACGGATGTACCGGCAATGGCGGTGGCGGAAGCTTGCTGAGGTGTGATTGCTTCATCTTCTAATCGCCATCCCGCCTTGGCTTATTGCTGGATTTTTTCATTGATTGCGGCCTCGCGCCGGGACAACCGGCAGCTGCCGGTGATCTGTTTTTCGGCTGAGAGGGCGATGGCACGCCTATCCTGCCAAGTAACTTTCCGGCCAAGCGACCTGGCTCCGGTCCTGGTCCGGGCGACCGGGCCGGCCTGATCCTGAGCTGTTTTCGCAGCAAGAACGTTCCGGCCTAGCGGCAGACTGCCGCACGGAATCGGTGTCGGCGAGCGAACTCAGGCGACGCTGCGCCGTTATCAAATCGTAGGGTGGGCTAAGGCCGCGTAGCGCAAGCGAGCGGCCGTGCCCACCGATGGTGGGCATGCGCGCCCACCGGCGCGCTTAGCTCACCCTACAACAAATATTTCCCGCACCGGCTGCCACCACGAGGACCCCATCATGAGCAAGACCGTCGGCGATTTCTTCTGGGAACGCATGAGCCAGTGGGGGGTGAAGACCGTGTTTGGCTACCCGGGCGACGGGATCAACGGCCTGCTCGGCGCGATGCAGCGCTCCGGCAACGGCTGCGAGTTCATCCAGGTGCGCCACGAGGAGATGGCTGCCTTCATGGCCTCGGCCTACGCCAAATTCACCGGCGATCTCGGCGTCTGTCTCGCCACCTCCGGCCCCGGCGCCACGCATCTGATCACCGGGCTTTACGACGCGCAGCTTGATCATATGCCGGTGCTCGCCGTTACCGGCCAGCAGGCGCGAGCCGCGGTCGGCGGCCATTATCAGCAGGAGCTCGATCTCGAGAATGCGTTGAAGGACGTGGCCGGCGCCTTCGTCGAGCAGGCGGCGGTACCGGCGCAGACGCGCCACCTCGTCGATCGCGCCATCCGCACCGCGCTCGGCGAGCGCACGGTCACCGCCATCATCTTTCCCAATGACCTGCAGGAAGTCGCGTACGAGCCGCCGCCGCGCAAGCACGGCACGGTGCACTCCGGCGTCGGCTACGCGGCCCCCAAGGTCGTCCCCTACGCGCAGGACCTCCAGCGTGCCGCCGACGTGCTCAATGCCGGCCAGAAGGTCGCGATCCTGGTGGGCGCCGGCGCGTTGCACGCGACCGACGAGGTGATCGCGGTCGCCGACAAGCTGCAGGCGGGCGCCGCCAAGGCGCTGCTCGGCAAGGCGGCGCTACCCGACGAACTGCCGTGGGTGACCGGCTCGATCGGCCTCCTCGGCACCAAGCCGTCGTGGAACATGATGACGGGCTGCGACACGCTGCTGATGATCGGCTCGGGCTTCCCCTATTCCGAGTTCCTGCCCAAGGAAGGCCAGGCGCGCGGCGTGCAGATCGACATCAGGCCCGACATGCTGAGCCTGCGCTACCCGATGGAGGTCAACCTCGTCGGCGATTCCGCCGAGACCCTGCGCGAGCTGCTGCCGCTCATCACACAGAAGCGCGACAAGTCGTGGCGCGAGCAAATCCAAAAAGACGTGGCGGACTGGTGGAAGACCATGGAGGAGCGCGCGATGGCGCCTGCCCATCCGGTCAACCCGCAGCGGGTCACGTGGGAACTCTCCCCGCGCCTGCCCGACCGCGCCATCATCACGTCCGACTCCGGCTCCTGCGCGAACTGGTACGCGCGCGACATCAAAATACGCCGCGGCATGATGTGCTCGCTCTCGGGCGGCCTCGCCTCCATGGGCGCGGCGGTGCCCTACGCCATCGCCGCGAAGTTCGCGCACCCGGACCGGCCGGTGATCGCGCTGGTCGGCGACGGCGCGATGCAGATGAACAACATGGCCGAGCTGATCACGGTCGCCAAATACTGGAAGCGCTGGCAGAACCGCACCTGGATCGTGTGCGTGTGGAACAATGAGGATCTCAACCAGGTCACCTGGGAACAGCGGGTCATGAACGGCGATCCGCGGTTCAATGCGTCGCAGAACCTGCCCAACGTGCCCTATCACAAATTCGCGGAGCTGATCGGATTCAAAGGCATCTATATCGATGATCCCGAGCGCATGGGCCCGGCGTGGGACGAGGCGCTCGCCTCCGACGTTCCAGTGCTGATCGAGGTCAAGACCGATCCGGAAGTGCCGCCGCTGCCGCCGCACATCACCTTCGATCAGGCGAAGAAGTTCACCTCCATGCTGCTCAAGGACGATCCGGAGGAGACGCATCTCTTGAAGGACACCGCGCGGCAGGTGCTGGCTTCGATCCTGCCGGAGAAAAAATGACCGAGGCGGTTGCGCTCGCGCCTGAGCGCGCCGACGCCTCGCCTGCCGCACCGGCGATCGGATCAAACAACTGGCCGCGCGCGGGGAGCTGGCCCTCGCCGCCGCGCCGGCGGGCGCTGCAGACGGCGTGACGCGCCGTTGGGTGGGGCAAGCAGCGTAGGCCCCGTGCCCACCAACGATGGTTGCTGTTGATAGACCCCGGTGGGCAGGCCGTCCCCCCGCCTAACCGAGCAAGGAACCAAAGCGCGACGTCTGCTTTTCTGCTGCGGTATTGCCAACAACCAAATAGCGGGCCGTGTCATGAAGACGCTTGCAGCGCTTTTCCTCGCCGCCGTCATGGTAACGACCGCGGCGACCGATGCATTGGCGTGGTACTGCCGAGCCAGAGGTAACGGTGGCTCAGGTTGGGGCCGCAGCAACAACCCACAAGTCGCTCGTGATCTGGCGCTTTATGGCTGCTCGGGAAGAGCCGTCAGCTGCCGGATCGCTTACTGCGTGCCGTGAGCGGGTTCAGCGCACCGCGTTAGTCTGTCCGGAATTGCTCTGCGCTGTAATTGTTTTTGCTCTCTCGAGGCACCTGCGCCCGAAAGCCGCTGATCGATAAGCGCGGCTGAGTCCCGCACCCCTCACCCCCTAAATAGCAGCGCGGCTTGCGCTGAATTGGCGTATTCTCCTGCGGCAAACGCGGCGCGGCGCGCATGGGCGCGCTGTTTGCAGCGCACAAATATAACAGGGAGGGAATCATGGCTCGCATCACACGTCGCAAGCTTCTCAAACTGTCGGGTGCCGGCGCGCTGGCGACGCGAACCGGCGGCCTTGCCGCCATTCTGGCGACCGGCCGGGCACCGGCCTTCGCACAGGGGACGGGCGTCCATTGGCTGCGCTGGTCGGATTTCGTGCCGGCCTCCGACGCTTTGCTCAGAGGCCAGATCACGCAGGAATGTCAGAAAGCGCTGGGCATCGCGCTCCGGGTCGAAACCATCAACGCCAACGACCTGCAGGCGCGGATCACGTCGGCGATCCAGTCGGGAACCGGACCAGACATCATCATGGCCATCGGGCCCTGGCCACAGCTCTACGCCGAAAGCCTCGCCGATGTCGATGACGTGGCCGAGGAAATCGGCAAGGCCCAAGGCGGCTACTACGACGTCTCCAAGCGTGTCGCCGCGGTCGGCAGCAAGTGGATCGGCGTGCCGTGGGCCGCGGGCGGCAGCCTGGTCGCCTATCGCAAGTCGTGGTTCGAGGAGGTGGGCTACAACGCCTTTCCCGAAACCTGGGAGGCCTTGCTCGACGCCGGCACGAAATTGAAGGCCAAGGGACGGCCGCTCGGCCAGACCGCCGGGCACACGTTCGGCGACGCGCCGAATTGGTGGTACCCGTATTTGTGGTCCTGGGGCGGCAAAGAGGTCGAGGCCGACGGCAAGACCGCGGTGCTCAACAGCCGCGAGACGGTCGAGTCGGTCAAGTTCGCGGTCGGGCTTTGGAACGACATTTGCGACGAGGGCGGGCTTGCCTGGGACGACACCAACAACAACCGCGCCTTCCTGTCGGGGACCATCTGCGGCACCAACAATGGCGCCTCGATCTATATCGAGGCCAAGCGCAAGCCGCAATCGTATCTGACCGAGAAGGGCGCGCCGATGTGGGAGGACATCCGCCACGCGCGCATCCCCAAAGGCCCCGGCGGCCAGTTCAACTACTCCGGCCCCTTCACCGATATGCTGATGGGCTACTCGAAGAGTCAAAATGCGGCCAAGGACTTCCTGCGCTGGATCCACTCGAAGCCAGTGTACGGCGAATGGTTCCATTCGCAGCAGGGCTTCACCGGCGGCGCCACTCGCGATTGGGAGAACGACAAGATGTGGGATGCCGATCCGGTCATGCGGCCGTTCCACGACCTGCCGCTTTCCGGGCGCCTGGCGGGATATGCCGGCCCGCCCAACCGCAAGGCCGCCGAAGTCGTGACCAAATATATCATCACCGACATGTACGCGAAGGCGATTCAGGGGATGGCCCCCGAAGCAGCGGTCAAATGGGCGCACGAGGAGGTCACCAAGGTTTACGCCTAGAGCAACGGATGAGGCGATGGCCCCTCGCTCGTCTCGACTGCGAAAGCCGGGACCGTAGGGTGAACTGAGGACGCGTAGCGCCACCGAAGCGGCCGTGCTCACCAAACGGTGATTGTTTGTTGATAAATGGTGGGCTAATGGCGCTCGCAAGCGCTCGCGCCCTTAGATTAGCCCGCCCTACGGCAACGCGCTAAGCCCGCCGGGCGCCGGGTTTGCATTGCCACGCCTTAGCGCCTCGGAGCCGGTCGGCAAGGCAATGATGCAGGGAGTTGCCGGCGCCGGGCTCACCGCGATCAGGCGCAGCCGCTCTCCCGCAATGCGATCGTTGTTCAGGAACAAGTCAAACCCGAGACGGTCTTCCGGCAGCGACAAGGCAGACGCAATCTCAGGGCGCCGGATCGACGAGGTCGTGTAACCCACCAACCGGCCGGCATCGGTGTAGGCAAAGATCCAGCCGTGCGCGTCGAACCATCCCGATATTTCGGTCCACGTCGTGTGGTCGCTCACCGAATCGATGTGGGCGCGACAAGCGGGGAGTTTCGCAACATCCGGCACGGTGACGGAATTCAACGGCGGCCGATAAACCGCGGCGGATAACGCGAACGGGCCTTTGCGCAACTCGGCAAGTCTTTGGTAAACGCGCTCGAGCGTCGGCGCGTCGGGATAGATAAAATCTATCTGGCTCGGCGCGTAGACCCCATTGATGAAAGAAAACATGGCGGTATCGCGCGCGGCGATGCTGTCTTCGGCTTCGCGAACATTCTGCTCGTCGTTGGCCACAAAGGTCGCGACGAGAACCGCGATAATCGTCGCACAGCGCGCCGTCGCGGTCGGCAGCGAGCGCCAGCACAGGGCGATAATGGCCATGGCGAAGATGGCGGATTGGGTGGCGTAGCGCGACGACAAAGCCTGCTCGATGCCCAGCCCTGCGCGCCCGACGGTCGTGGCCGCCGCCTGGGCGATCACGAACCAAATAACGGCGAGAAGAATAAGCCCGGCGCGATCGGCGACTTTGCGCAAGCTGCGGAGCGATAAAAAGATGGCGATCGACAGCATTGCCAAGCCGAGCAGCGCCGGAGCGTGCGGGCGCGTCCGCGCGATGCTGCCGAGGCAGCGCAGGAAATATCGTCCCATGTCAAGAATGGCCGCGCCATGGGCGCCGGGATGATCCGGCACGCCGATGAAGTAGGCCGCGGCGGCAGCGGCATGGAAGACAATGAAAATAGCGACAAACCGATTCCACGCTCGCAGCGGCAAACATGTCCCGATCGCGGCAAAGCCAATCATGACGCCGCCTGCGGAGGAAAGCATCCCGAGCCCGTTGGCCGCGCACGCGAGAGCAAGCCACGCCAAGCGCCGCCAGGCGCCGACAGCGGAAAGCATTTCAATGAAGCAAAAGAAGCAAGCGAAGGCAAAAAGATGAACCAACATAAACTGCGTCTGAAAACCCATCGTCAGGTTTTCGAATTGCGAGACGCTCCAGCCGATACCAAGGAGAGCCAGCGTGCCGGCCGCGATTCGCGAGGCGGTGGGGGCCTTCAGCGCCAATGCGGTAAAAATGAACGTTATCAGGAGCAACCCCGAGTAGATCGAGGCAATGAGGAATCGATTGCTGAAATCGAAGTAGACGCCGTCGATCAGGAACAGCAGCCGCGAAGTCAGAAGACGGTGCTCGTTATGGAAGCTCCACAGATAGGCAAGATGATACTGCCCATCCAGCCAGAGCAGGTATTCCTGGATCGTATTGATCTGGTCGCGAAACTGGGCGGGGCGAACGAGCGCGTAGCCGAGCCAGGCGGATCGTGCCGCGAACAACGCGCTGACCGCTATTGCGAGGGCCGCGAGGGCTTTGACCGCGGAGCTCCACCGGTCGCCCTCAACGGTCGAGAAAGCGGCCGACACCGGGACGACACCGGATCGCACCGGCCATGACGTGTTCCCATCGCGCATGTAACGGAAATCCCATACACGGCACGATGAAATCAATAGCCCCCGGATAAGGCATAGCCCTCAAGGTCACCGGCGTGAGGCGGACCCGCCATCGCAGTCTCGCGCTTAATGCCATCGAGTTCGTGCGCCCGGGCAACGGCGGCTTGGTCACCGCCGTGCAACGCGCTCAACGATTCATTGCGGTCGCGCTCGGCGAACGGACTGCCTTCGACGGCGGCGACTTCCGACCACGCGTCGCCCTCCTTTGGATCGGCCGTCACGCCGAGCCCGGTCCGGTACATGTGCCCGAGCAGCATCGCGGCGCGCGCGTCGCCGCGGCGGGCCGCCCGCTCGATCCAGATTTTCGCCTGCGCGCAATCCGGCAGCACGAGTTCGCCGCGCAAATAAGCCTCGCCGAGCCGGCACTCGGCGGCGACGACCCCGCGCGCGGCGGATTTTTTGTAGAGTTCGATCGCCTTCTTCGAATCGCGTTCGACGCCGAGGCCCAGCTCGGTCAGGTGCGACAACAACTGCTTTATGCCCCGACCTTCCAACTGGTCACGGCCGAGCTTGTCCCGGTCCCGGCCGGCGAGATCAAGCGCGCGACGTAAGCGCCCCGCGCGCGCGCGCCAGCGCCAGCAGCGGAAAATAATGGCGGTAGAGATTGTAGCCGATCACGAAGCCGCGCGAGAGTTCCGGCCCCTGCTGCAATTTCGCAAATAAATCGGGATCGTCGAGCGGCAGCCGCGCGCCGACGCCGTAGCCGGGAAAGCCGGTGCCGGTATAGGCGGTCTCGTCCCAGGTCCCGTCGGCGCGCTGGGTCTCGACCAGATAATCGAGCCCGCGCCGGATTGTCTGTTCGAGGTCGGCGCCGCCCGCGGCGATGAGCGCCATCAAGGCCCACGCCGTTTGCGACGGCGTGCTCGCGCCACGCCCGGCCGCCGACGCCAGCATGTAGGACGCGCAGCTTTCGCCCCAGCCCCCGTCCGTGTTCTGCCGCGCCACCAGCCATTGCGCCGCCTTCCTGATGCGACCCGCCGTCATGTCGTAGTTGAGCGCGCGCAACGCCGGCAGCACGGCGCCGAGGCCGTAGATGTAATTGACGCCCCAGCGGCCGAACCAGCTGCCGTCCGGCTCCTGCTCGGCGAGGACGAAGTCGAGTCCGCGGCGCACGACGGGATGATCAGTGGTGTAGCCGAGCGAGCCGAGCGCTTCGAGCACGTGCGCGGTCACGTCGGCACTCGGCGGATCGAGGGCCTCGCCGAAGTTCGCGAACGGAATGCGCGTGATAATGGGCTTGTCGTTGTCGCGGTCGAAGGCGCCCCATCCGCCGTTCGACGACTGCATGCCGAACAGCCATTTGACCGCCCGCTCCATCGCCCGCTCGACATCGGCGCGCAGCGAACCGCAATGATGGCGTAGCTGCGAGAGCAGCAGCAGCGCCACGGCGGTGTCGTCCACGTCGGGGTAGTAGTTGTTGAAGAGCTCGAAGCTCCAGCCGCCCGGCTCGACATCCGGCAGTTTTATCGACCAGTCGCCGCGCACCAGCACCTGGCGGGCGAGAATCCAGCGCGTGGCTTTTTCCACCGCCGGCGTGGTCTCGACCGTGCGGCCCGACTCGCTCAACGCGAGCAGGCTCAACAGCGTGTCCCACACCGGCGAGTTGGTCGCCTGGATGTGCGTTCCGCCGCCGCGTTCGAAACTCCAGTGCTCGTCCGACAGCGCGGCAAGGCCGCGCGCCATCACCGGATGATTGAGGGCGTATCCTTCGCTCCCCAAAGCGAGCAGGCCGTAGATCCACGGCGGCTGGATGCCGCCCCAGGCGCCGTCGCCGTCCTGATGTTTGATCATCCACTCCAGGCATAATTTGATGGTGGTCTCGCGGAAGGGCACGAGGCGCAGCGACTGCACGCCGTGCAGCCCGCGATCGATCGCCTGGAACAGCGCATCGACCGAGAAGCGCGACACCTTTTTCGGCGGAATGGCGAAATCGAAATTGTCATAGCCGTCGGGAAAAAGTTCTTCGAGCCGCGATCCGCCGGGCAGCGGCCAAACCGGGCGGCGGGCGCACAGCACCGCGAGCGGCACCATCGTGGCGCGCGCCCATTGGGCGAAGTTGTAGATGTTGAAGGGAAACCAGAGCGGGAAGCGGATGATTTCCGGCGGCAGGTTGGGCGTCTGCCGCCACGGCCACACGCCGATCATTGCCAGCCAATAGCGCGTGAACACGCGGACATTTCGCAAGCCGCCGTGCGCCAGGATCCATTCGCGCGCGCGTACGAGCGCGGGGTGGCTCGCGTCGTGCCCGGTCGCCCGCAGCGCCGCATAGACCTCAACGGTCGAGTTGATGTCGCCCGCGGGAGCGCCCGGATAGACCTCCCACGATCCGTCCGGCCGCTGCCGATTGAACAGCGTTCGGATCACGCCCTCGGTGATGGGCAGCCGATATTTGAGAATATGACAGGTCAGCAACCATTCCGCTTCCATGCAGGAATTGGTGTCGACCGCACCGACCCAATATCCGTCGGCAGTCTGCTCGCGCAACAGCCAATCGGTCGCCGCGCGCAATGCGCGTTCCACCGGCGCCTCGGTATCGGGCCTCGAAATACTTCCGTACTGCACGGTCATGAGCCGGGAGAGCCTCGAAATGGCGCTGTTGCGGGCACGGCCCGCGTTGTTCGCGGCGATCTACCATGCGGCCGACGGGATTGCCACGCTGTGTGCGACGCCCGACTCGCGCGCCCCGGATTTTGTGCGGCCGGAGGGAACTAAAAGACCATCATGCGATTAAGGCAGGGCACTTATCCGTCCACGAGGGTCGCTGATCCATGGGCCTATTCCGCAAGCGATACCCTGCGCATCTCATTCCGATCCATCACGACAATGCCGCAAACCGGGACTGGATCATCCTGCTGGAAGCGAGCACGATCATAGGCGCGTCGCCGGAACGGCTGCGCGTTGCGCGCACCACCCAGGAACGCAAAATCGTCACCAAGTACCGGTTCCTGCGGCCGCGGCTGTTCCTCGCCATGGAGGGATACGATCCGCGCATTCACGCGGTCTATTTCTGCCCGCAGCTTTACAAATACGACCACGACAACAAGCTCGTGCCGCTGCAGGGCGAAGAGATCGGCCGGTTCGTCGCGCAGGCGCTGCAGAACCGAACCGCCGTGCGGCGCCCCTGGTATGAACCGACGGAAAGCCTCCCGACCGAGCCGCTGATCGACGAGATGGTCAAGGAGTTCGACACGCTGGTGGTGGAAGCGCCGGAACCGCGGCCGGTGCTGGCGCCGCCGATCGAACGCCGCCACGAGGGCAACGGCTCGGAGAATCTGTCCACCGCCCGGAATTGAACGCCGCGCGCGGCGTTTAGTTGTGTGACCGCGTTGATAGGTCGGGTTTCCTCCTTTATTTCAGCCGTGCCGCGCGGGCGGAACCGGGGCGTTGCGCCTCGGTTTGTTACATATGTTCATACCGTTGGAAGATGATGGCGCCGCGGCAGCCCACTCCGCCGCGATCGATCTCAAGGCGTCCCCGACACGTGCCGCGTTGGATACCTGGGCCGCGGCGGTTGCGCCCGCTCTCGCCGCGCGCCGGATCGCGGCAGCCTGCCCGCTCGCGTTGCGCGCGACCTTGCTGCTGGCGGCCGGCATTTATCTGCTGGCGCTCGGCGGCAGCATCGTCACCGGGATAAGCGCGCCGCTGCTCGACGGCGTGCCGCTGTGCCTCGGACCGCTGGCATTTTTCTGGGCCTACTGCCTGATCGCGTTCCCGCGGGCGGTGCGTACGCGCCTGTTCATCGAAGCCGTTTTCGTGGTCGTGACGCTCGGGATCGGCCTTGCCTGTCTGAGCTATCTCGGCGCCGCGGCGGCATTCCCGCTGCGCGACGGACAGATGATCTGGGTCGATCGTCATTTGGGATTGGACTGGCTGGCGATCATGGTCTCGCTCGATCACCGTCCGATCGCGCTCGACGTGCTCGACGGCGCCTATGCGACGTTCACGTTCCAATTGCTGGTGACCGCGTTTGTGCTCGTGCTGGCCAAGCGCCGGCGCGACCTCGACCGTTTCTTCGTTACCTTCGTGTGCGCGTCGTTGCTCGCCGAAGTCGCGAGCGTGATCGTCCCGACGCTCGGACCAATGTCGGTGCTCGCCGCCAACGAGGAGTTCGCGCATCTGCACACGCTCGGCCGCACCACCGCGGATATCGTGCTGCGGTTGCGCGAGGGCCTGCTGCGGGAAATCCATCTCGACGCGGTCAACGGCATCATCTGTTTTCCTTCGCTGCATGCCGCCGTTGCGGTGATCGTGCCGTTCACCTTGCGCTGGAACAAACCTTTATTTTGTGCGGTGGTCGGGCTCGACAGCGTGATGTTCCTGTCCGCCGTCCCCAGCGGCAACCATTATTTCGCCGACGTGTTCGGCGGGGTCACGGTCGGGGCGGTGGCCATCGCCGCCAGCGGCCCGCTCCAGGCGTCGCTCGCGCGGCTGATGCGGAGGATGGTTTCATCTGCTAGGGACGTAAGATGGGCCAAGGCCGCGTAGCGGCCGTGCCCACGCGGCGGAGGCACGCGTCATGCCGGGCAAACGGGTACAGTTCGACGACGAGACCTGGGCCGCGCTCGATCTCATGGCGCGCGACCGCATGGCGAGTTTTCAGGAACTGGCCGACGAGGCGTTCGCCGATCTGCTGGCCAAGCATGGCCGGCCGACCGACCTGAAATCGGCGCTGCGCCAGAGTGCGGGAGACATCGCGCCGGCGAAGGCAAAGCGCGCACGGAAGGAATGAACCCACCCTCGTCATCGCCCGCGAAAGCGGGCGATCCAGTAAACACAGGCGTTGCAAACAAACAACGGTCGGTGGTTACTGGATGCCCGCTTTCGCGGGCATGACGAGTCTAGATACGGCGGTAATTACGCCGCGCGCAAGTTGACTTTGCTCTCGGCGATATCGGTGAGCTTCTTGTCGGCCGCCTTCTCTTCCTGCAGGTTCTGCTCGAGCAGGTTGGCGACATCGTTGCGGCCGAGCCGCTTCGCCCACGCGATCAGCGAGCCGTAGCGCGTGATCTCATAATGTTCGACCGCCTGCGCGGCGGCGATGATCGCGGCGTCGAGCACCTGGTCGTCGGCAATGTCGCCGGCCACGTCCTCGGCTTCCTCGATGATCCCGTCGATCGCGGGGCAGTCGACGCCCTTCGCGTCGGAGCCGTGCAGCCGGAATACCTCTTCGAGCCGCTTCACGTGGTTCTTGGTCTCGCCGAGGTGCGCCTGCAGCCCCTGCTTGAGCTGCGCGTCGGTGGCTTTCTCGATCATCTCCGGCAGCGATTTCACGATCTGCTGCTCGGCATAATAAATGTCGCGCAGCGTGTGCACGAACAGGTCGTTGATGGTCTTGATGTCGCGCGTGAACAGACCCATGGGCGGCTCCCTTTTATTGGTTCGGCTGACGGTTCGGCGGTGTTTGCCAGTGGTAACGGAACGGCTGCCTCAATGAATTGTTCCGCCGCGACGGGAAGGCCTAGTGCCGCGAACCCGAAGTTCGCACCACCATTGCCGCGAGGCCGAATGCGAACTTCGGGTTCAAAGCGGCACTATAATTATACAATTGCTAGTGTCCTTCGATTCCGAAGTTCGCATCGGAGCGTGCGGCGAACTCGGGCGAACTTCGGAATCGGGACACTAGCCCGGGAACGAAGGTTTGGCGGTGACGTTGACCACCGACCACCAAACGGAAAGGCAGCGCACCATGGACAAAGATCGCGTTAAAGGCGCGGCTAACCAGGCGAAGGGAGCCGTGAAGGAGAAAGTCGGACAGGTAACGGGCGACACCAAGACCGAAGCGGAAGGCAAGGCCGATAAGGCCGCCGGCAAGGTGCAAAACGCCGTGGGCGGAGTCAAAGACGCCGTGCGCGGAAACGATTAGCGGCGGTAAAGTCCAACCCGGCGACCCCCGTGCTACGGGCGGGGCCGCCGGGTGGTTTTTTTATGAATCCTTGGACCTACAGCCTCGCCCTGACGCGCTTCGCCATTGAAGCGCAGACCGTGATAGCATTGCGGATGATGCGGCTTGCTGCCGGCGGCGCGCTCGCGCAGCGGGAAGCCGGCCGTATGGTGATCGAAAAGGGGGAAGCGCTGGCGAAATCTCAAATGGCCGCGGCCGCCGCGCTCGCAAGCGGAGGCGGTCCGCGCGCGGCGGGGACACGCGCTTTCGGCACCTACAAACGCGCGGTATCAAAGAACCGGCGGCGGCTGTCGCGACGGCTTTAGCGATGGCGCTCGGGCTTCGGCCACCGATCGCGCCCATGGAGGCGCTCCCGGTCGAAGCGATTCCCGCCGGGCCGGAGTGGCAATACGAGCCGAAGTGGGACGGCTTCCGCTGCCTCGCGTTCCGCGACGGGGGCGATGTGAAGCTCCAGTCAAAGGCCGGCAAGCCGCTCAACCGTTATTTCCCGGAAGTGGTGGAAGCACTCGGCGCGCTCGAGGCGCGCGCCTTCGTGCTCGACGGTGAACTGGCGGTGCCGGCGGACGGCGGCTTCTCGTTCGACGCGCTGTTGCAACGCATCCACCCGGCGGCGAGCCGGGTCAAAAAACTGGCCGCGGAAACGCCGGCGATCTTCATCGCCTTCGACCTTTTGGCCGGCGCCGACGGCCGTTCACTGATGGCCTCGCCGTTGCGCACGCGCCGGCAGCAGCTCGACGAGTTCGCGCGACGTTATTTCCCCGGCCATCCGCTGTTTCGGCTCTCGCCCGCCACGCAATCACTGGCGCAAGCCGGGAAGTGGCTCAAACAGGCGGGGCCCGCTCTCGACGGCATCATCGCCAAGCGCAGCGAGGCGGCCTACGGCAGCGGCGAGCGCACCGCGATGCAGAAGATCAAAAACTACCGCAGCGCCGACTGCGTGGTGGGCGGATTCCGCTACGGCACCGACAGCAAGGCCGTCGGCTCGCTGCTGCTCGGGCTATACGACGACGATGGCCTGCTGCACCACGTCGGCTTCACCTCCGGCATCCGCGCGAGCGAGCGCACGGCACTCACGCAGAAGCTCGAGCGGCTGATCGCGCCACCCGGCTTTACCGGCAATGCGCCCGGCGGGCCGAGCCGCTGGGCGACCGAGCGCACCGGCGAATGGAAGCCGCTCAAGCCCAAGCTCGTGGTGGAAGTCTGCTTCGATCATTTCAGCGGCGGCCGCTTCCGCCACGGCACGCGCCTGTTGCGCTGGCGTCCCGACAAGGCACCGCGCCAGTGCACCATGGACCAGATCCGCCGCGGCGGCGGCAACATCCTGCGGCTTTTGAATCTCCGTAGGGTGGGCTAAGCGCGCCGATGGACGGGCGTGCCCACCAACGATGATTGTTTGTTGATGGAATGGTGGGCACGCCCGCTACGCAAGGGCTTCGCGGCCTTAGCCCCACCCTACGATTACCGGCTGCTGCGCTTGCGCGGCACCTTCTTTCCTTTGCGCCGCGCTTCCGACAAGCCGATCGCGATCGCCTGCTTGCGGCTCTTGACCGTGCCGCCGCGTCCACCCTTGCCGCGCTTGAGCGAGCCGCGCTTGCGGCGGTGCATGGCGCTCTTCACGTCCTTGGAAGCCGAGCGGGAATATTTGCGTGCCATGAGATACCTCTAGCTGCCCTTCGTGCCCATGGTCAAAAACGATTGAAGTTGGAACTTTGTTCCGCGTCGCAGCACCGCCGCACCGGAACCAACGACAACTCGCGTTTATTGACCTTGAAGCGGGATTGCAGCGGAGCAGGAAGATGTCCGTCGAGGTTCGCAAGGGCATGCCGCCGCGCAAGCTCGACCGCGCGGTGTTCGACACGCGCTTCCGGTCGCGTTTCGTCGATCCGGTGTTTCATCCGCTGGAGAAGGAACTCGCCGCCATCGCCGCGGCTGCGTGGGACGCGTATGCCGGCGGCCGGAAGGCGCCGTTGACCCGCGCGGCGGGCCCGGGCTTCGCCGACCCGGATTACGATATAGCCGTCGACTGGCTTGCCGCACGGGATGCGGTGATCGCGGCGCAGGCCCGCCATGACGATCCGGACGGTCCCGCGCGCGTCCTGCTGATCAACGGCTCCTCGCGCACCGAGCACACCTGCCCGGGCGAAATGTCGAAGAGCTGGCGGCTCGTCGAAATCGCCAAACAGATATTTGACGGACACGGCTTCGCCGTCGAGGTGCTGGATCTCAGCCGCACCGTTTCCGAGTTCGGCCGCACCATTCATCCGTGCAAGGCGTGCGCGTCGACCGCGATGCCGCTGTGCCATTGGCCGTGCAGCTGTTACCCGAACTACGCGCTCGGCCAGGTGCACGATTGGATGAACGAAATCTATCCGCTGTGGGTGGCGGCGCACGGAGTGATGATGGTCACGCCGGTGAACTGGTATCACGTCCCGGCGGGACTCAAAGCGATGCTCGACCGGCTGGTGTGCGCCGACGGCGGCAATCCCGATCCCAGCTCGACGCACGGCAAAAACGCGTCCGAAGCAAAGAAATTGGAGCTCGATGGCTGGCCGTTCCCGCGCCACCTCGCGGGGCGCCTCTTTTCCGTCGTGGTGCACGGAGACACCGTGGGTGCGGAGACGTTGCGCCGCAGCCTCGTCGATTGGGCGCGCGACCTGCACATGATTCCCGCCGGCGGCGCCGCCGAGGTCGAGGGCTACGTGGGCTATTACGAGCCATACGCTACGAGCCATCAGGCGCTCGACCGCGACGATGCGTTTCAGGCGGAGGTGCGCGGCGCGGCGGTTACTTTGTGCGAAGCGGTCGAGGCGAAACGCTCCGGCAAGCTCGCCGCACCCGGCCAGGGGCTGCAGGAGCCGCGGCCGAAGTAATGTTTTGCACGAGTGCCAGCGGACCAGGCGCGCGACGGACAGTCGAGATTCCGACTTCCGATCCCTCACCGATAAACCTGCTGCGCCGGCAACCAAAAGCACCGCCGTCCGTTGGCTTCTCGAACCCCTGAACGGAGCAACAGCAATGGACGAGAGCGAACAGAACACAATGTCGCGGCGCCAAGTCGGCGGCCTCGGCATCGGCATGGCGATGGCGGCGGCGGGGCCGGTGGCTGCGCAGCAAACCCAGCAACGAACGGCAGACACAGGCAACGAAGGCGAGCCGGTGATTTCCGACCCGCGCTCCAAATACCCGCAGCCGCCATTCCGGCAGCAGACGCAGCCGTGGCCCGGGCTGGCGCGCAACATGGACCCGAAGCCCGATCACGGTGAAAACAGCTATCGCGGCTCGGGCCGCCTTGCGGGCCGCAAGGCGCTGATTACCGGGGGCGACTCCGGTATGGGACGCGCGGCGGCGATCGCTTACGCGCGGGAAGGAGCCGACGTCGCGATCAATTATTTCCCGAGCGAAGAGCCTGACGCGCGCGAGGTGATGCAGCTGATCGCGCAGAGCGGCCGGCTCGGGGTCGCGATTCCCGGCGACCTGCGGGATGAAGCGTTCTGCCAGCAACTGGTGGCGAACGCGGTGCAACGGCTCGGCGGGCTCGACATCGTCGTGTGCAACGCCGGACGGCAGCAGTCGAAACCCTCGATCCTCGACGTCACCAGCGAGGATTTCGATGCGACCATGAAGACGAACATCTACGCGCCGTTCTGGATCATCAAGGCGGCCTTGCCGCACCTCAAGCCGGGCTCGTGCATCATCGGCACCACGTCCGAGCAGGCGTATGATCCCTCGCCCGATCTCTACGATTATGCGCAGACCAAGGCGGCGACGATGAATTACGTGAAATCGCTCGCGAAGCAGCTCGGGCCCAAGGGCATCCGCGTCAACGGCGTGGCGCCGGGGCCGGTCTGGACGCCGCTGCAGATCAGCGGCGGCGCGCCGGAAGAGAAATATACGAAATTCGGCAGCACCACCGTCTTCAAGCGGCCGGGACAGCCGGTGGAACTGGCGTCAATCTACGTCCAGCTCGCCGCGGCCGATGCCTCCTTCGCCACCGGGAACATCTACGGTTCCGGCGGCGGGCAGGGGCAGCCATAGATCCAGCATTTCGTCATTGGAGGAAGCGAGGCAATCCAGGGCGTGTAGCTCTGGATTGCTTCGTCGCTGCGCCCTCGCAATTGCAAAAGCGTGCGTGGGCGCGCGGCTACGCGGCCGCGCGGCGGTGATGGCGGCCTTCGCCGACTTCCTCGATGATCTTGGCCGAGAAGGCTTCGAGGTCCTTCGGGTTGCGCGAGGTGATGATGCCCTCGTCGACGACGACTTGTGAGTCCTCCCACTTGGCGCCGGCATTTTTCACGTCGGTCTTTATCGAGTGATAGGAGGTAGCGCGCCGGCCGCGGATGATGCCGGTCTCGATCAGCAGCCAGGGTGCGTGGCACACCGCCGCCACGACCTTCCCCTGGTCGTAGAACGCGCGGATGAATGTCAGCGCCTTCTCGTTGACGCGCAGCAGGTCGGGGTTGATCTGCCCACCCGGCAGCACGATGGCGTCGTAATCGTCGGGTTTTGCATTATCGAGAGCGCGGTCGACCTTAACGGGGTGACCCCAATCTTTCATGTCCCATCCGCGGATCTCACCATTTTCCGGCGACACCACCTCCACCGTCGCGCCTGCCTGTTTGAGCCTTTGCTGCGGCACCTCCAATTCGCTTTGCTCGAAACCGTGCGTCGCCAGGATGGCGATTTTCTTTCCGGACATGTTCATGACAGCCTCCAAATAGGTGCTGTAAGTCAACAGCCGCGCCCGGGCGTGGTTCCGGGCATCGGGTCGCAAGCACTAAATACGTGCATCAAAAAAAGCCGGCCCCCAAGGGCCGGCCAGTTCACTACGTTGCGTTCCGTTCTGCCTTGTGGGCGCCTGAGTTCCCACTTTTCTGGATCATGCGCTAGAAGCCGTTGGTGTCGCCCATGCCGCGGCGCTGATGCAGCGCGCGCCGGTTGGTCCACCAAGTGTCGGTTCCGTTAGGCCCGTAGGCGTACGGCGCGCCATAGGCGTAAGGCGCGCCATAGGCGTAAGGCGCACCGTAGCCGTAGGGTGCCGGCCCAACGTCAACGTCGGGTCCATAATACTGCGCCAAGGCCGTCGAGACGGACCCGAGCACGAGCGCCGCCGACAGGGCCAGAGTCGTTCTCTTCATCATGATTCTTCTCCTTGCTTAGGGACGACCGCAGGAAAACACCCGCGGCCGTCATCCCGCTGTTCGAACGCCAACGGGTGAGCGCGCCTGATGGTTCCGAAAAGCGCTCTTCGATTCTCTCATGGCAGGGAAGTTTATTTGCAGCGGTAATATTTGCAGGAGGTACTATTATTAAAGCGACGCAATCACAAAACCGAGAGCAACGTCAAACAAAATCTGTAGCGTGGCCTAAGGGCGAACGGCGCGTAACGCCGGAGACCGTGCCGCCATTTGTTTGCGAGGCCCATCGGTCCGTGGGCACGTTCGGGCCGCTCGCTTGCGCGAGCGGACGCGCCCTTAGCTAGCCCCTACGAAGCGAGCGCAGTGCGTGCGAGCTTGGCTGAATCGAGCGCGGCGCGGATCACGCGCGCAAGCGCCGCGAGCTGATAAGGCTTGCGCAGCACCGGGAACTCGGGCTCGTTCTCGAAAATCTTGGCGTAGCCAGTGGTGAGCACGACCGGCACATCGGGATGGCGCTCCTTGACTACGCGCGCGAGCGCGAGGCCGTCCATTTCACCCGGGAGCACCACGTCGGTGAATATCGCGTCGGGAATCTCCCCGGCGCCAAGCCGCACGAGCGCGGCGGACGCGGACTCGACCGAAACCGTGCGATAGCCAAGCTGCTCGAGCAATGAGACCGCGACCACCCGCACGTCGTCATTGTCTTTGACGACGAGGAGCGTTTCCTCGCCCGCCGCCAGATGCTGATCGGAGTCCTCGGCGGCCGGCCGTTCGACCCGGCCGCGGCTGCGCGGCAGGTACAAACTGACGGTCGTGCCCTGCCCGACTTCGCTCGCCAGCGCGACGGTGCCGCCTGAACGTCGCGCGAAGCCGTAGACCTGCGAGAGGCCGAGCCCGGTCCCCTTCTCGGCGGATTTAGTCGTGAAGAACGGCTCGAACACCTTGCCGGCGATCTCGTCCGGGATGCCGCAGCCGGCTTGCCCGCCTCGTCGAGCACCGGCGTGTAGAGGCCGCGCACGAGACGCGCGCCGACGCGGGGGAAGCTGGTTTCGAGTTCGTAGCCCGTGGACTCTTTTGCCGATGACGTCTTCCGGCCGGCACCCGATCATCCGCGCGTACGCGCGACTGATGAAACGGTAGCGCATGTCGCGGCCGAGCCGCGCCAGCATGAACGGCGCGTCAAATTACCCCGTTAAGTCGGGCAACGTACTACGGCGGCACCTCGGTAGGGCCGGTCGGAGGAACGCCGATGGGCTCTTGCGCGGGTCCCGGGCTCGGGTCGCCGGTCGGAATCTCAGGCGGCCCCTGCGGGGCCGGGACTTCCGGCGGCGTGCGCGGGCGCGCCGGCGCGGGCGACGGATTCGGCGGCTGCGGATGCGGGCCGAGTCGAGCCGCGTTTGTTTCCTGCATTGCTTGAGCCTCCGATCGGACCGCAAAATCAACAATCCTGCATGAGCGATAGTTCCGCTCGCGAGCGCGCACAATCTCCCGCTGCGCCGCGGGATACGCCCGATGGCGCTGACCTGCTCTGCCGCGTCGAACCCGGCGCGGCGCCAGCGGAACACTGAAACTTTTTCCCGACTCGACCGTTTCCAGGGTTGTTAATCGGACTTAAGCGAAATGATCGTTTCCAAGCGCGCGTTCTTTTCCCTTGCCGCCGGGGCATCGCTCCTCGTTGCGGCAGGCGCGGCCGCGCAGGTGCCGCAGCAGCCGACCGATGCGCCCCGCAACGTGCCGGACCTCAAGCTGACGCCCGAGCAGAAGCACACGATTTATCAGGCGCTCGCCGGGCCGCAGGCGAAGAACAATCCGGAGCCGGTCGGTTTCCGCGCCGCCCCGGGCGCGCACGTGCCGGAGGCGATCAAGCTCGAGCCGATGCCGAAGGTAGTCTCCGAGCTGGTGCCGAAGTTGGCCGACTATCAATTCGCCGTGGTGTCGCGCCAAGTTATCATTGTCGATCCGCACACCAGCACGGTGGTCGAGGCGATTTCGCAGTAGCCTTCTCTCTTTCGTCATTCCCGAAGCCGAGCGAAGCGAGGCTATCGGGAATCCAGTATTCCAGAGACGGTGACTGACTGGCTCGGCCGGTGATTACTGGATTCCCCGCAGGCGGCGTTCGGCCGCCGTTCTTGATTTAAAGAACGCCGACGCGAAGCGTCGGCTATGGCTTGCGCGACGCCGGGGAATGACGACAGAGGGATGCTCACGCAGCCACCGTGACTATCCACGCGGCGAGCGAATCGAGCAGTTCGCGCCGCACGTCGGCGTCGCGGCGGCCGCTGCGCGCCGGCACGTGGAACGAATGATCGGCGTCCTCGAACACGCGCAGCGACGCGCGCTCGCCAAGCCGTTCGATGACCGGACGCAGCAGCCCCAGATCGGCAAGTGCATCGCGGCTCCCCTGCAGGAACAGCATCGGCACGCGTACATCGAACAGATGGTGGGCGCGGTCAGCGGACGGTTTGCCGGCGGGATGGAGCGGAAAGCCGAGGAAGGCGACCCCGCGCGCGCCCGGCAGTGGCGCTGCGGCCTGCGCCTGCGAGGTCATGCGGCCGCCGAACGACTTGCCGCCGGCCACAAGGGCGAACTCCGGCAAACGCCGCGCCGCTTCCGCCACCGCCGCGGCGACCGTCGCATGCGCGAGAGCCGGCGGATCCGGCCGTTTGGCGCGGCGTTCCATGAAGGGGAACTGGTAGCGCAGAGTCGCAATGCCGCGCTCGGCAAGACCCGCCGCGATCGACGCCATGAACGGGTGCGCCATGCCGGCGCCGGCTCCGTGCGCGAGCACGAAACAGGCGCGCGCCCGCGGCGGTATCGACAGCAGGCCGGAGACGCGCTGCCCCTCGTCGAGTTCGATGGTCAGCGGTTCGGCGTTCGTGTCGCTCATGGTTCTCGTTGGCCAATGGACTGACGGCGCCGGACGTAGGACAATAAGAGCATGATCCCGAAAAAGCCTGCCCCGCACTTGATGCGGAGTGGGTACCGGCTTTCGGAAAAGATCATGCTCAAGCAAGAAAATAAAGTGGGATGACCTTCGAAGAAATCATCCCACTTTAGGGTCAGGAGCATTTGCATGGCTCAGACCGCCACCACCAAGCGCACCAAGGTCAAGACCAAGACCGAGCGGCCGCGCCTGCACAAGGTCATTCTCGTCAACGATGACTATACGCCGCGCGAATTCGTCGTCACCGTCCTGATGGCGGAATTCCGCATGAGCGAGGATCAGGCGTACAAGGTGATGATCACCGCGCACCGGCGTGGCGTGTGCGTGGTCGCCGTCTACACCAGGGACGTGGCCGAGACCAAGGCGACGCGCGCCACCGACGCCGGCCGCTCCAAGGGCTATCCGCTGCTGTTCACCACCGAGCCGGAGGAATAAACACTCCGCTCACACGCACCTGCCGCCATCGACTTCCAGCACCACACCGGTCAGGAACTCCGCCTCGTCGGAGGCGAGGAACAGCGCCGCGTTGGCGACGTCCTGCGGCACCGAGAGCCGGCCGAGCGGCACCGAGGCGACGAATTTCGCGCGCACGGCCGGGTCGTCGCTGCCGAGGAATGTCGGCAGCAGCGCAGTCTCGCCGGCGACCGGCGCGAGCGCGCACACGCGGATTTTGTCGGGCGCGAGTTCGACCGCCATCGATTTCGACAAAAGGTTCACCGCGCCCTTGCTGGCGTTGTACCAGGCAAGGCCGGGCCGCGGCCGGATGCCGGCGGTCGAGCCGATGTTGATGATGACGCCGCGCCCCTGCCTACGGAATACCGGGATCACCGCATGCGCAAACAAAAAGATCGATTTGACGTTGACCGCAAAGACGCGGTCGAACTCGGCTTCGTCGACTTCCAGCATCGGCCGGTTGCGGTGGGCGGCGCCGGCGTTGTTGACGAGAATGTCGATCGTGCCGAAGGCGGAGACGACGGCGGCCGTCGCTACGTCCACGTCGGCCTTGCGCGACACGTCGCAGGCAACCGCGAGGGCCGCGGGCCCGATCGCTTTCGCCACCTCTTTGGCCGCACCCGCGTTAATGTCGACGACCGCGACTTTGGCGCCCTCGCGCGCGAAGGTTTCGGCCATCGCCTTGCCGAAACCCGAGGCAGCGCCGGTGACGAGCGCGACTTTGTTTGCAAGGCGCATGGCGTAGGCTCCGCGAATGGCGAGCAGTGAATGGTGAATGGTGAATGGTGAGGAGAGCACTACTCCCATTCTCCACTCACCATTCACTACTCACCCTTTTCCCTATCCCCCACGGCTTCCCCCACCCGAGCCCGTCCTCGGTGCGCGCGCGCGGCTTGTATTCGCAGCTCACCCAACCGGCGTAGCCGACGCGATCGAGCGCCTCGTAGATCGCCGGATAATTGGTTTCGCCTTCGTCGGGCTCCTGGCGGCTCGGCACGGCGGCGACCTGGACGTGGCCGATAACGGGAAGAAACTGCTCGATCCGTTTGATCAGATCGCCTTGCGTGATCTGCACGTGATAACAGTCGAACTGCAGGTGCACATTCGGCCGCCCGACCTTGGCGATCACGTCGGCGCCGTGCTCGACGCGTGACAGGAAATAGCCGGGCCGGTCGCGCGCGTTGAGCGGCTCGATCAAGAGCTTGATGCCCTTCCCGCCGGCTAAATCGGCGGCGCGCGCAAGGTTGGCGACGAACACCGGGTCGGCGACCGGCCGCTGCTCCGGCGGCACCAAGCCGGCAAGGCAATGCACCGCGTTGCCCCCGATCGCGACGATGTAGTCGAGCGCCTGGCGGAACAAGGTCGCGAACTCCTGCTCGCGGCCAGGCACTGCGGCAAGCCCGGCCTCGCCGGGGCGCCCGAGCGCGGTGTTGAGCCCGAGCACCGCGACGCCGTGGCGCTCGATCTCGGCTTGGAGCGTGCGGGGTGCGTGATCATAGGGCATCTGAAATTCGACCGCGCCAAAGCCCGCGGCCTTGGCCGCGCCGATGCGCTCGGGCAGCGGGCGCTCGGTGAAGAGATAGGCGAGGTTGGCGGCAAAGCGGGGCATGAGGGGAAAAGCCGTGCAGGTGCGTTCTCTCTATCATTATCACTGGCGATCACGGCCAAGCTAGCGTATGGGATTAATCCCACTTTTGATGGGCAGTATCCCATCATAGCTACGGCATCCTTCAACCCGGTACTCCGAAAAGGTCGATCATCAACGCATATCGACCGTTGCCCACCATTCAGCCCACTTATTGGTGGGGCCATTTTGTGGTTGACTGATGCGGCCCTTCTCTGGCGTCATTGCGAGGAGGCCGCAGGCCCGAAGCAATCCAGGAGGCGCCCTGGATTACTTCGCTCCGCTCGCAATGACGAGCCCGCCCATGAACGACGCCGTCCTGCGCGAGATTGCCGAATTCTGCCGGCGCACCGGGGTTGCGGAATCAACCTTCGGTCGGCGTGCCGTCAACGACGGCAAGCTCGCGAGCCGGCTGCGCAACGGCGGGCGGATCACCACCGACACGCTCGACCGCATCCGCGCCTTCATGGTGGCGAGCGGCAGCGGCGAAGCGCGGCCGGCGCCGAGCTACATCCCCGCGCCGCCGGCGCTCGCGCCCATGCTCGCGCCGCCGCTGCCCGGCCGCGGCGACCCGGCCCGCAACTTCCGCTTCTTCGACAACCGGCAGAAGTATCTGCTGTTCGTCAACACGTGCAGCGAAAAATGGGTGGTGGCGCACCGCGTTACGCTCGAACTCGGCAACATCCATCCGCGCCCGCCGGCGATACGCGTGTTTGACGCCGGCGTCGGCGACGGCACCGTGCTCGCGCGGGTGATGCGCGCCATGCACGACCGGTTTCCCACCATGCCGTTCTATCTCGTCGGCAAGGAAATCAGCCTCGAGGATATCCGCCTGACCCTGCAGAAGATGGCGGACCGTTTCTTCGAACATCCGGCAAGCGTGCTCGTGCTGACCAACCTCGCCTACGCGGACGCGCCGTGGCTCACGGTCAAATCGATGAGCGCCGCCTCGACCCTGGTTTGGCACGAACTGCCGCTCGCCGGAAATTCCGCGCACAAATTCGAGGAGCAGATCACCGATCTCGAGCCGTTCCTGGCGGAGAACTGGAAAGCCGGCGTGAGCGCCAAGACCGGCAACCCGGTGTACGAGCGGCCGGTGGTGCTGGTGATCTACCGCGAGGACCACAAGTTCCTGCTCGATCCGATAATCCCGCGCCGCGGCGGCACCGCGGCCGAGTACGATCTGGTGATCGCCTCGCAGCCCTACCGCGCCCGGGCGCCGGTCGAGTTCAAGGCACGGCGCGTAATCGCGCCGCTCGCGCGGGCGCTCGGCCCGGGCGGACGGCTGATCGCGATCCACTCCTACGGCAACGACCCAGGCCTCGAAATCATCCGCCGGGTGTGGCCGGGCGATAATCCGTTCACCACCGACCGGCATGCGATCTTGAAGACGGTCAAACACGAGTTGGGGCCGGCCGGGCGCGACCTCAATTTCAACGCCTATGCCGACAACCGCTCGATCTTCCGCTACGACATGCACACGTTGCCGTCGGAGATTTCCGAGTCGATCGGCACCTCGACCCTGCTCGCCGCCTGGAACGCCGCGATCTACGTGGCGCAGGTCGAGGACGACCGCTTGTCTGAAGCCACCAATGACCGCCGCTATATCGACGCGACGCGCGATGTGCTGCGCGAGCACGGCGGCCTGTGGTTCCTCGACGAGTCGTATGTGATTTCGCGACGAAGATCGTGATCAACAAACACATATGTCGATAGGGGTCGGGAAGAGTTTAGCTCTCCCCGCCCTCCGAACCGCACGGGCGGTTTTCCCGCATGCGGCTCTCCAGTCGGTGGTTTCCTCATCGGGAGTATCTCGCGTCAAGCCAGGCTGTGTGA